>OLWD01000809.1_pt1 | contig 12990 bp, 6 predicted proteins | sample 1673971 | NCBI WGS metagenome assembly OLWD01 (sample SAMEA103958136, study PRJEB25191) | human gut metagenome | reverse complement strand
ACAAAGATGGTTTGCAAAATAGTGGGTTCAACCTGCGTTCCATTAAAAAATTGTCTTCTGGAGAAATTCTTATGGGAGGGCTGTATGGTATTAACCGCTTCCGTCCGGATGATATAAAATACAATAAAAAACGTCCCAGCGTGATGTTTACCCGTTTGTTCTTGTTCAATGAAGAAGTAGGGGTGGGTGAGGAATATGAAGGTAGGGTGATTTTGGATAAGGCGTTGAACAAGGTAGATCAGATAAAATTGAGTTATGAACAGAATATGTTCAGTGTACAATTTGCTTCTGATAACTATATTTTGCCGGAAAAAACGGAGTATGCTTATAAACTGGAAGGTTTCAATGAGGGTTGGATGACTACTGCCTTTGGCAAAGTGACTTATACTAATCTAGCTCCCGGAACTTATATGCTGAAGGTGAAAGCAGTCAACAGTGACGGATATGGTGGAGATGAAGAAGCTTCATTGAAAATTGTTATCTATCCTCCTTTTTGGCGTTCCGTTTGGGCATATGTTGTTTATAGCCTTTTGTTGGTTGCTGTATTGATATTGGGACGCTATTGGATTCTGCGTGGAGAACGGGATAAATTTAAAAAACAGCAAATAAAGCAAGAAATAGAGAGGAATCAGGAGAAGGCAGATATGAAATTGAAGTTCTTCACTCATGTCGGCCACGAATTACGTACTTCGCTCACTCTTATTATCTCACCGTTGGAAACGCTGATGAAGGAATATCAATCGGATGCTGCTCTGATGGATAAATTGAATATAGTGCAACGCAATGCATTAAGGTTGTTGAATCTTGTAAATCAGTTGTTGGATTTTAGGAAAATTGATGTGAATGGATATTATTTAAGTCTGTCTGATGATGATATCATCTCTTGTATTCATACGATTTGTGATTCTTTTATCTCTTTGTCTGAAAAGAAAGATATTTCTCTCATTTTTCATTCAGCAGTTCCTTCGTTGAATATGTTGTTTGATGGGGATAAAATGAGGGAAGTGATGATGAATCTGCTTTCCAATGCTTTAAAATTTACTTGCAATGGTGGACGAGTTGATGTGTCTGTCGGTTTAGTGGAAGGACAGGATTCTCGGGAAATGCTGGAAATCAGAGTGGCTGATACAGGTGTCGGCATTAAAGAAGAAAACAGAGAACGCATTTTCGAACGTTTTTATCAAGTGGATAATCCGGATATGAATATCTCAGATGGCGGAGGTGGTCTGAGTATTGTACGTGATTTTGTCACACTTCACGATGGCACGGTGAACGTAATGGATAATACTCCTGTCGGTTGTGTTTTTGTTATCCATATCCCGGTAAAGCGTTCCGAGAGTAAACCGACGAAGATAGAACAGGTGCAAGTTACAGATAAGCCGGTAGAAGACATTTCCACACTTCAGATTCCGGAGTTTTATATGGCGTCTAATGCCGGGGAGGAATCGGAAGAAGAACCAAACCATATAATAACAATAGAAGGACTGGAGGAGGATATCCGAAGATTAGAATCTGGTAATACGGAAGAAATTGCAGAAGAAAAAAACATAGAAACAATCTCAGCCGTTGCTCCACAAAGAGCAACGGTGATTCAATTGATTGAGGGTGAGGATAATGAGATGATAACTCATATTATTCCACCGGAGGAGTTGCCGGAAATGGTGACTGCTGTTCCTGAAGAAAAAAGTGAACAGAAGTTGAAAACGGTTTGGAATCATGCTTATATTGATTTCAAACCTAGTGGGACTGCCATAACTTCGATGGATGAAAAACTGATAAATCATGCTGTGAAATATGTAGAAGACAATATTGCACGCAGTGATTTGTCTGTAGAAGAGTTAAGCAAGGAATTAGGGATGAGCCGCGTTCATTTATATAAAAAGTTATTGGCTATTACCGGTAAGACTCCTATCGAGTTTATTCGTATAATTCGTTTACAGCGGGCTGCCCAATTACTCCGTGGAAGTCAACAGAATATTTCAGAAATAGCCTATCAGGTGGGCTTTAATAATCCGAAATATTTCAGTCGGTATTTTAAGGAAGAATTTGGTATACTACCTTCGGCTTTTCAATATAGACAAGGCAGATAGTTCTCAATATTTTATAGTGTCATTTAAAGTGTGTATCGGAGTTTCGTCAACAGACATACGTTCTGTAACAGATTTCATCTATGAGTAAAAACAATTCCATTTTATTATTGTTTTTATTAGTAATAGTCATACATTAAAACCAATATAGAATGGAACATACAGTTATACATGACGAGAAAGTAGACCGTTTCGAAGTATTTGAATCGGGACAAATCGCCTATTTGCAATATGATGAAAAGAACGGAGTTTTGGATATCCTTCATACCATAGTTCCCCCACAGTTGGAAGGGCAGGGAATAGCTCAGGCTTTGACCGAGGCCGCTGTGAGATATGCTTCGGTTGTAGGGCTTAAAATACGTCCTACTTGTTCTTTTGCAAAAATGTTTTTTACCCGGCATACCCAATATAAAGACATGTTGGTGGAGTGAGAAATAAAATCAGACACGGATTGTATAAAATGCCGTGTCTGATTCGTTTTTAACTCTCTTATCTTTATATATATTTAATCACATTGTTTGTGGGTCATAATATCCAATACTAGTTTATCGGTTTCATTCATGCCTTGTGAACCAATTCTGGTCAGGTTGCGGATGCTGCGGTCCACATCATTGTCAATGATACCTTCTACAGAAGATACACATTTATGTTCCATCGCTAATATAGCTGAAAATACAGCAGTAGAAACACCGCTGCTTAATTTCAGAGCACAACTGGGCTTGGCTCCGTCACAAATCATACCTGTCAGGTTAGCGATCATATTCTGTACGGCAAAAGTGATTTGCTCGTAAGTGCCTCCCATCAAATAAGTGATACCACAGCTGGAACCTGTTGCAGCCACTACACAGCCGCATAGTGCAGACAGACGTCCCAAGCTTTGTTTGATGTAAATCGCTGTCAGGTGGCTAAGTGTCAGTGCGCGGATCAATTCTTCTTCTGATTTATGGTTATCTTCGGCATAGACTACTACCGGTAAAGTAGCTGTAATTCCTTGGTTCCCACTTCCTGAATTGCTCATGACAGGAATCATAGCTCCCGCCATACGTGCATCGCAAGCTGCCGAGGTATAAGAAAGGATGTGGGTAAATGTATTACTTCCCAATATTTGTTCTTCGCTTTTGCTGCTTTTCAGAATCTTGCCTAATTCGTGACCGTAGTTTCCTTTGAAAGAACGTTCTGCCGCTGCTTTGTTCAAACGTTTGGTCTCAAGAATAAAACGAATTTCATCCAATGGTGTGGTGGTGGCAAAATCGTACACTTTCCGCAAGTTCAACTCCGGCTCTTTTGCATCCTCATTGCAGGTGGAGGTAGTTTGTTTGTTTAGTAAAACTTGGTTGTTTAGGGCCACATATATAAAATTGGTATGCCCGCAAGCAATAATGGCCGTCGCTGTATCACCATCAGCTTCACAGATAATTTCGATATATAACTTTTCTTCTATATTCTCTTTCAGCCCGATAGAGATAGCTTGTGAGTCAATTAGTTTTTTACCCTCTGCTACGGCGTCAGGAGTGCTGTCTTTTAAGACTTCCAATTGATATTCGGATTTTCCGATTAATGCCCCTAAGGCGATAGCGATAGGTAGCCCAATCATTCCTGTTCCCGGGATGCCTACTCCCATGGCGTTCTTAAGAATATTGGCGCTGAGTAAAGCTTTAATCCTTTCAGGTCTTTTACCTAGTGTTTCTGTTGCTTTTGCTACACAAAGGGCTACGGCTATGGGTTCTGTGCACCCGATAGCCGGAACGACCTCGCGATTTATAAGGGCAATGATTTGCTCTCTTTCTGGTTTGGCGATCATAGTAGATAATTATTAAGGGGTCTTGCAAAAATCTTTTTGAAAGTGTATCAAAACTCGAATAAAACTATCATTTCGTTTGTCTTTTCCTTTTCGTTGATTTTCAGAATATTTTTCATTAAAGAATATTCTGAATGAATAGAATGATAGGTTTATTTAGTTTTGACACCCCTTCGACTTTTGACACACTTTGGTTATTTTTTATAGTTTTGTAATCCGGTCTGGAGGAAGTCAACATATTTATCTATATCCTCATCATATGAATATGATTTATTCAACGGTTTTCCCTCATTGTCAATCAATACATAGAAAGGTTGTGCATTGGCACCGAATTTAGAGCGTTGCAGGTAACTCCATTTATCACCGATCGTGCGTAGTGTACGTTCCTTACCGTTCTCCATCACTTTGATGTGTTCGGGCAATGGGGTTTTGTTATCAACGAACAATGTAATCAGTACATAGTCCTCAGTCATCAACTTGTTTACTTTCGGATCAGTCCATACAGCAGCTTCCATTTTACGGCAATTTACACATCCGTAACCTGTAAAGTCAAGCATTACCGGTTTTCCGGTACGTTTTGCATATTCCATACCGGCATCGTAGTCATCAAACTGCGCATGTACTTCATTGGTGTATAAGTTGAAGTCTTGTGTATTCATGGGAGGAGCAAATGCGCTGACAGCTTTCAAAGGAGCACCCCATAAGCCCGGTACCATATATACAGCAAATGCAAGTGAGATAAGAGCCATAAAAAAACGGGCAACACCTACTTTATCATCATCATCATCGTGAGGGAATTTGATCTTACCCAGCAAATAGAAGCCTAGCAAAGCGAAAATCACAATCCACAAAGCAAGGAATGTTTCACGGTCTAGAATTCCCCATCCATAAGCCAAGTCAGCAACCGACAGGAATTTCAAAGCAAATGCGAGCTCAAGGAAACCTAATACTACTTTAATTACATTCATCCAACCACCGGATTTAGGCATGGATTTCAGCCAAGACGGGAACATGGCAAACAGTGTGAATGGCAACGCTAATGCAAGAGCAAAACCTAACATGCCGATAGCAGGGGCAACTACACTACCTGTAGTGGAAACTTCTACCAACAAAAAGCCGATGATAGGACCTGTGCATGAGAATGAAACCAAAGATAGGGTGAATGCCATCAGGAAGATACTTAACAAACCACTGGTCTGTTCCGCTTTACTGTCTACTGCATTGCTCCATTTTGAAGGAAGAGTAAGTTCGAATGCTCCAAAGAAAGAGGCTGCAAACACAATTAGCATCAAGCAGAAGAATATGTTAAAAATAGCATTTGTGGAAAGTGCATTCAAGGCACTGGCACCGAATATTAAGGTTATGGCAAGACCTAATAATACATAGATCACTACGATAGAAGCACCATATGTCCATGCATCACGGATTCCTTTCTTTTTGTCTTTGCTACGTTTTAAAAAGAAACTTACCGTCATTGGGATGATAGGCCATACACAGGGCGTAAATAAGGCAAGTAATCCACCGATAAACCCGGCAAAGAAGATGTAAATCCATGAACGGTCTTGTTGTGATGTCGTTTCGCCAAATGCGTTCAGCTCTTGGATAACCGGAGTCCAATAATCTTGGACAGCAGTGTCATTGCCGATCAGGGCGGCAGTTGTAGCACTATCTGTTGCGGTAGTTGCAGTAGCTGTTTCCGCTACAGGAACTTCCGTTATGGCTGTTTCTGTTTTTGCAGGTTCAGTAGTCTTGCTTGTAGTAGCAGCGGCAACTCCTTTTCCGGAGAAAGAGAAAGAAACTTCAGTAGGAGGCAGACAGTTTTCATCGTTGCAGGCACCGAATTCCATATAACCTTCTATCATATAGGTAGCGCCAGTTATTTTTAGTTTCTGAATGAAAATGGCAGTGTTCTCAAAGTAACGTAATTTCATTTCAAACACCTTGTCGAAGTTTTCAATTTCTTTACCTTGTGGAGTGAGCTTTCCTACTAATTCTACTCCTTCTATCTTGTCTACGTTGAAAGTAGCGGAGATAGGACCTCCCGAAGGAAGATCAGTGGAATAAACGTGCCATCCGGCATCAATCTTACCAGTGAATACTATTTGTGCTTCCGTATCGGAAATCGTCTTTAACTCGGTTTTGAATTGTACCGGATCTTGAATCTGGGCAACTGCCGGAAGCAATGCCATAACGATTAAGAGGCAACTTAAAAAAAACTTCTTTTTCATTACGTATTATTTAAATTTGGATTAATGTTCATACCGCAAAGTAAGGGATAATATCTTAGATATGTCTCTCTATACCTATATAAATATCGGCAATTGCTGTTTTCAGAATAAAAAATAGAGCAAAAAGATAATCTATTGCTCTTTTTGAAGTTCCATAACTTTGTTCCTATATTGGGAGGGAGTCATTCCCACTGAGGATTGGAAAAGGTTATAAAAGGTGGAAATGGAGTTAAATCCCAGCTCTGTAGAAATGGCTTTCAGCGGAGTTTCGTTATTGGGGTCGGATAATAGACGGATAGCTTCTTCAATACGGAAACGGTTTACATAATGAGTGAAGGATAATTTGGATTGCTCATTGATGATACGTGATAAATAAGTACGGTTAGTTCCTAGTATTTCCGCTACTTTGTCTTTTGTTATAAAATTGTCTTTGTAAATTTTTTCTTCTCTCATAATACGCTCTAATGTACGGAAAAGTTCTAAACTTTTCTCGTCGGTGAGTGAGGAGGAAGCATATTTTTCGGAAGTAGAAACCATGGAGGGGGCATTGGTTTCCAATTCTTTTATACGGCGATTCAGTTCCGTTTCTCTTTTGATTGCTTCTTGATTTTGCTTGACTATACTTAAATAAAGTTTGTTTTTACGGTGGTAGAGGTAATAAAGCAATCCTAGAACAATCACAATGATAATAAGAATAAATGTCTGTTGTTGTATACGCTGTTCTTTCTGCATTACATCCAGTTTGCTTTGTTTTATCAAATTTTCCTGCCGCTCAGAGTCGTATTTGAATCGCATTTCACTTAAATCTCTTTCTTTGTCCTTGTTGAAAAGACTGTCGTTTTCCAAACGGAATATTTTATAATATTTCAGTGCGTCATGATATTGGTGCAATTGCTCATAGCAGGTGGACAGATTTTCGTATAGTTCATTGCGATGGATGGCGTTGACGCGTGCATAAGAAATAGCTATTCCTTGTTTTAACAATAAAATAGCTTCTGGTTGTTTGTTTTGCTGCATTAGTATACGTGCATATCCCAAATGGGCATAGACAATAGAGGAAGTTTGTGCCGCCTGTTTGTCCTTCATGGCTTTTTTGTAATATTCCAAGGCCTGGGCATATTCACCCATATCATATAATATATTGCCAAAGAGATTATAGGTATGGGCTTGGTCGTAGAAATCATTTTCCAGCATCAATGTTTCGGCTTCATGGATATATTTCATTGCTTCCTCATTCTGTTTCATTAAAAAATACATATAGGCAGAATTTACTGCACCGGAATAAATGATGTATGGATTACGCATACTGTGTCCTAATTCATAACATTCTAATGCGTATTTGATACCGGCTGTATCTTTTTTGAGGTAATAGATGTTTGCTAAATTGCCTAAAAGCAAAGCGTATTGTTGTTGGAAATTATTTTGTTGTGCCAATTGGATACCTTTATAAAGCCATCGTATGGCACGGTAATAATCGGTTTCAATATTTGCTGAATAGAGTCCGAGACTACCATAGACGGAACAAAGGGTGGAGTCATTATTCAGTTTGGTTGCTAGTTCAAGAGAAAGGTTCAAGTTTTTTTTGGCTATTTTTTCCCGTCCGCTCATCATTTGTGCTTGTGCTTGGTAGATATATGAATAGAGTTGGAGTAGAGGATTTTTAGTCTTGTCCGCTACGTTTTTCATAATCTCAGCGTAAGTGATGGTTTTGGAATAATCTCCTTTATTTAAATAGTATTGGCATAGAAATTTTAAGGCATCCCCGTTATCAGGTTCTTTCCTAATGATTTCCAACTGTTTCTCAAGGATGACGGGGCGCTTTTGTGCATGTACACAAAAGGATATCCCCAAAAGTAACAGTAAGAAAAGACATTTTAGTTTCATATGCTTTTTTCGATTGAGAGTGCAAATATAATAAAACCTTTAATTTTTCTTGTTCAAAAGTCTTGCATATTTAAAATAAAGTCGTACCTTTGCAACGCTTTCAACAAAAAGCACTTCTGAAAGGAAGTTTTGGAGAGGTGGCAGAGTGGTCGATTGCGGCGGTCTTGAAAACCGTTGTGCTGCGAGGCACCCGGGGTTCGAATCCCTGTCTCTCCGCTGGAAAGAATTGCAAAACAAAGAAAATCCCTGTAAATTAATACTTTACGGGGATTTTTTGTTTTTGGTGCATGGCAAAAATAAGCATATCAAAGCATTCTTTCGGTGTACTATTCGGTGTACCTGGTCTTATGCTTACATATGTGATATCTTCATGCTCTCAAAAAAGATCAAGAACTTTTCAAAAAAGACGACGACCTTTTTAAAAAAGAACAGGAACTTTTTTAAAAACGTCTTGGTCTTTTTTATTGTTACCAATGCATCGTAAACCGTCATTCTGTGGAGGTACAGACCTTTCATGCGTACTTTTTGCGGGGAAAAAGCCTAAAACACCCTACTTTATATCAAGTCGAAACGATCTATAAGAAAATGGTATGTGGCTGAAAACAAGTAATTTATGTGGAAATATACTTCAAAACATTGTGAGAGTATGAGAGCATGAATGAGAGCAATTTTTTTTATCCTTACTACATAAACCGTTAATAATAAACCTGTTATATATGCAGTGAGGGCATGAGGGTATACATGGCTCGAACTTTTCTTTGGAATATGCAAAACGGCTATATTCCACGATATAGGAATATATGCCGTTTTGATAGAGGGGAAATTTTTTTATGGTATATAATTCCAATAATCCATATTTGTAATGATTTGAACTATAATTTTACGATCTCCTTCTCGTATTTCGTTGGGAGCATTCTGAGATGCATACGATATTTTTGCGCCCACTCCTTTTGCTTTTAACATTTTATTGGGAACTCCTTTCTTTATAAGTGCATTGACTACAGCGTCTGCACGTTTTTGGGATAGATCCATATTGTATTGTGATGATCCTTTTGCATCAGTACATCCTGTGATGAGATATTTTTTGCTTGTGTCTGTCAGCATAATTTGAGCTATTTCATCAATGATAGTAGCTGCTTTAGGAGTTATTTCTGTTTTATCAAACTCAAAATAGATATTGTTGAATAAATCACATAAAACATTGGTCTGGCTTGGAGTTTCTACAATTTGTTTCATGATTATAGGTTTTTCTATAACTTTTTCTATGATTTTTTCCACATATTGAATTTCCGGTTTGACTTTTAGGGATTTACCACCAATGCGCCACATCAATCGAATGCTTCCTTGCCATGAATTGGCTATATGTTTGTATGGCATGATGAGGTAGTCTCCTTGGAGTCCTATGCCAATGTTGTCATTAAGCCACATATTCACGCCTATTCCCAATGAAATAGGGATAAGATTTTGTTTATCTTTCCCTTCTTTAGTATAATCATTTGATAGATTCCATCCCATCTCCTCACTGTTGAATTCTTCCATCCCCTTATAGTTGATCTTAAAATTCTTGTACATATAGTTGGCTCCCATCCGTAGGAAAGGATCAATATAATTTGAATGGAGATATTCACCTAGACGCCACTGTAAACCGATTCCTGCCATACCTAGCCATCTTGATTCTTTACCGTTACGGACAGGATCGGAACTGTAGTCTAATGTTCCTTGTAAATCTAGATAAAAATGAGAGTTAAGTTCACGAGCAAAATATAGATTTCCTCCAAAAATAAAATCTTTTTTATTAGTACCTACAGTGTAACCGCCTTTATTATTAGTATGGAAATTAATGACATTAAAACGTGTCATTTGAAGTCCGGTTGCGCCTATACCTATTTCCCATGCTTTTTTATTATTATCGGCTGCTCCATTCTTTGCATTTTGTTGTGCATTTATAGGTAAACCGAAACATAATACTGAGGTAAAGCATAGTATGAGATGGATTTTATGTATATATATTTTCTTCATATTTTTATTCTTCATAGATAACTTGTACTTCGGGCAACTCATAAGAGCTGCTATAGTTTTCAATAATAAATGTTTTTTCATCCTTTCCTTTTCGGAGATAACCTTGATAATATCTATAGAAATATGAACTGTTGCCACTGTCAATGTATATGGATGAATTTAAAAATGGTGCGAATACTTTGAACGTTGGAACTTCTGCAGAAGATCTGTTATTAGAACTTGATGCTTCTTGTGAGCCGGCTGTTGAGGTATATCTGAATGTGATATATGCCATTTTAAGTTTGCTGGCTTCTTCTTCAGTATATGCTATCGGTTCTACATAGTCCATTCCATTTTCTTTAACGACACGTGTGGTCGATGATTTGTAAATTCTTGTAAAGTCTATTTTTGAAAAATCCAATTCACCTTCAGCAGATGAGAAACTGGGTGCTTCTCCATTGGATATTATTTTTAATTTTAATGTTTTTAGCGTAGGTCCCATTTGATAAGGAGCTAATAAACAAACACCATTCCATTGGAAAGTTTCTCCATAATAAGGTTCTCTAGCTTTTACAGTGTAATAAACGTCACTTCCATCCCAATATTCAGATTGATTGTTTTTGAATTTTCCGGGATTTTCTTGAATGAACCGATAGGTATAAATATAGTAATAATATCCTCCATTATTTGAACTAGAATTTTGGCTTGAATATAATTTTTTGTCTGACAAAATACTGTTGGGATTATTTTTGTCAGAGACTCTATATGCGTCTAAATTCCTTGAACCACTATTAGGTAAATAAGAAGGGATATTTTGCCATTGGTCTTCCGGATTAACTTTTCGTTGTATATAGAAATATAGATACTGATAATCGTATAATGAATTTGAATTATCGCGGAGGATCATTCTCATGCGTACTCTATTAGGAACATATGTGTTTTTAGCGGATTCTTGCGGCAACTTTCCGGCTAGGGTTACTTCTTTTACCGTTCCCCAGCGTAAGTTTATGTCTTGTATTTCGGGTAAATCTTCTTTAGGTACAATAAACTCTCCGTTTTCATTGGTAATGTAAGTTTTTTCCGCATTGATACCCGGCATGCCTTTTACTTGAGCTTTTGGTGCGATTTGTCCAGTTTCATCATATACTTTATAGAGTACACCTCCATCAGTTGTGCGTACATATTCACCATATTCTGATTGAGAATATTGTGCAATAACATTAGGTATACCCTTAATGATGGTAACTTCTGTTCCCGGTTTTCCTGGTTCTCCGGGTTTGCCGTCTTTGCCATCTTCTCCGTCTTTGCCATCTTTCCCGTGTAGATAGTCATAAAAATCCTTTAACGTATTTTTTTCACAGTCCCATACTCCACCATTTTTGTGGTCAATAAGTGCATCTGTTGTACCGCAAAATTTAGCTAAGTCATTTTTCCACAGTTCATGTGCTGATAAACCATTGCTTCCGTTTATTCCGTCTTTACCAGCTAAATAATTGAAAAAATCATATTCTGAAACTTTGTCAGAAGGCCATTTTTGTCCTGGATTTTTAGGATCATTAATATTGCCTGTTCCTACAGTTTCTTTCCATAGTTCATAAGCGGATTTTCCATTGTTACCATTTGTTCCACTGAGGTAAGTGTAAAAATCTGCCATTGTAATTTTATCTTTGGACCATGCTGAATTATTTTTGTCTTTGATTTTATCATTTTTGACGTCATTTACCCATAATTCGTATGCAGATGCTCCGTTAACTCCTTTTTCTCCTTGAGCTTTTATTTTTGTATCGGATGTATTGATCCACCAGTTTCCATTAGGACCAATATAAGGGGATGCTCCGTCTTTACCATTTTCTCCTTTTTGACCTTGAGCGGGAAAATTTGTATCATGATTGCCAATGTACCAATTACCATTTTCACCAACATGTGGAGTAATACCATTTTCACCATCTTTCCCTTTTAAATATAAAAAGAAATGTTCCATTGTTGTTTGGTCTTTGGGCCAATTTATATTGCCGCCAGCAACAGATTGTTTCCATAATTCATAGGCGGAAAATCCGTCTTTGCCATTAATTCCATCCTTTCCATCTTTGCCGATAGCTTTGATTTTTGTATCTTTATTGCCGATATACCAATTCCCATTTTCGCCAATATGAGGTGATTCTCCGTCTCTTCCGCTAAGAAAATCCCAAAAATCGGCTTCTGTATTTTTTGAAGAAGGCCAAATGAGCGAAGGGTCATGAGGGTTGGTGACATTACCTTGGGTGATCAGGATTTTCCATTGATCGTATGCAGACATTCCATCTTTTCCTTTGTCTCCTTTTTCTCCTTTAATATAAACTAAAAAGTCTGCTAAATCAACTTGGGTGGAAGGCCAGTTTATATGACCGGTTTCAACTTCTTCTTTCCATATCTCATAAGCGGATTTGCCATTGGTTCCCTGAGGACCTTGGGGTAATTCAAAATCAATACTGCTGCACGAGAAAAAAAATGTGCAAAGTAGCACTGATAATACATAAATTTTGCATTTCTTCTTTGTATACATGACTGTAAATTATTAAAAATGAATTGTTCTTTGTTGTTACATATTGGATAAACTCCGTTCTGCTTTATTGAATATTGTATCGTTGGGGGGCATGCAATTTTATATTTTAGGTTATTCTGCTGTGTGCGATTTACATTATAATAATATTCACATTTTATTTGGGTGCAAAGTTCTATATTTGGTACTAAAAAGAAGTTGCGTATTTAAAAGATTTGTTTGCATATAATCAGTTCTTTCTTTTATATCTGCATAAAAAGGTTTCCTATTTTTCTAAATGTTCGTTTTGGGATAGTTTTAAATGGTAGATGCTTTATATGATTTTACAGAGGGGTATATGTGATAAGTTTTCCATATATTGATGGTGGATTATGATTAGGTTTTGTGATATTTGTTATTATAGATGTATAGAAACTCTTAAAATAGATCCATATACCGAGATCAGGAAACAAACTT
>OLWD01000800.1_pt1 | contig 13063 bp, 10 predicted proteins | sample 1673971 | NCBI WGS metagenome assembly OLWD01 (sample SAMEA103958136, study PRJEB25191) | human gut metagenome | reverse complement strand
CCTTTGCCTATCATTAATACTTGTGAAAATGAATAAACGAGTAGTAATATTATGGCTCTGCTTCTTTGTCTGGACAGTTTCGCTTATGGCACAAGACGTACCGGCAGGAGTGGTCGCCGCCTTTAAAAAAGGAAATTCTCAGGAACTGAACGGGTATCTGAGTGATAAAGTGGAACTGATTCTGGAGAGTCGTTCAATCAATGTCGACAACCAAGCGGCAGAGAAAAAGATGGCATCTTTCTTTTCCGGTAATCGGGTGAGCGGTTTTACGGTGAATCACCAGGGAAAGCGCAATGAGTCGAGTTTCATAGTCGGTACGTTGACAACCGCGAACGGAAACTTCCGGGTGAATTGTTTCTTTAGAAAAGTGGCAGGCAAATATGTGATACACCAAATAAGAATAGATAAGACAAATGAATAAGGAAGAAGAATTGATTGACAGGCTGATTGACCTGGCCTTTGCCGAAGATATAGGCGATGGTGACCACACCACCCTTTCGTGCATTCCTGCTACGGCAATGGGCAAATCCAAGCTTTTGATTAAAGAAGCCGGTATTCTTGCCGGTATCGAGGTTGCTAAAGAAGTGTTCCGTCGTTTCGACCCCACCATGAAAGTGGAAGTATTCATCAATGACGGCACTGAAGTGAAGCCGGGCGACGTGGCTATGGTTGTGGAAGGCAAGGTGCAGTCTTTGTTGCAGACCGAACGCCTGATGCTGAACATTATGCAGCGTATGAGCGGCATCGCTACCATGACCCATAAGTATGCCGAGAAGCTGAAAGGTACGAATACCCGTGTGCTCGATACCCGTAAGACGACTCCGGGCATGCGTATTCTGGAGAAGATGGCTGTGAAGATAGGTGGCGGCGTGAACCATCGAATCGGTCTGTTCGACATGATTCTGCTGAAAGACAATCATGTTGACTTCGCCGGCGGTATCGACAAGGCCATTACCCGTGCCAAGGAATATTGCAAGGAGAAGGGCAAGGACCTCAAGATAGAAATTGAAGTACGTAACTTCGACGAACTGCAACAGGTACTCGATTTGGGCGGTGTAGACCGTATCATGTTCGATAACTTTACACCCGAAATGACGAAGAAAGCCGTAGAAATGGTAGCAGGCCGTTATGAAACGGAATCTTCCGGCGGCATCACCTTTGACACACTGCGCGACTATGCCGAATGCGGCGTAGACTTTATCTCGGTAGGTGCTTTGACGCATTCCGTAAAAGGATTGGACATGAGCTTCAAAGCCTGCTGATAAAGGCGATATAATACAGGAGAAAGCCTCTCATAGGGAATGCTGCCCGTCAGGGCAGGTCTGTGAGGGGCTTTTTTCTTATGTTATAAAGGGCAAATGATGAAACGGAAAGATATGGATAATCTTATTCTTTAACTTCTTTTTAGAGATTCTATTGCAGCATTCTGCCGGATGCTGCGTCTAACTAACAAACGACGCGAAGAGGCGTCCGTAAAACGAGCACTGACATTGGAAAATGAGATAGAACTGATAGAGGGCTGCCGGGCAGGAAAGGATTCCGCCCGAAAGGAACTTTACACTCTCTATTCCAAGCAGATGCTGGCGGTATGCTACCGTTATACGGGCGATATGGATGCGGCGCACGATGTTTTGCACGATGGCTTTATCAAAATCTTCACCCGCTTCACGTTTCGCGGTGAATGTGCGTTGGGCACGTGGGTAACGAGGGTGATGGTGACACAAGCTATCGACTATCTGCGACGGAAACACCGTTTCAGCCAACTGGTGGTAAACGAAGAACAACTTCCCGATGTGCAGGACGAAGCGAGTATTGCCGAAAGCGGAAGCGGGCTTTCAGAGGAAGTGTTGATGGCGTTTGTAGCGGAACTTCCCGACGGCTGCCGTACCGTGTTCAACTTGTACGTGTTCGAGGAGAAGTCGCACAAGGAGATTGCGGAACTGCTTCATATCAAGGAGCATTCGTCTACCTCGCAGTTGCACCGTGCCAAGTGTATGTTAGCGAAAAGAATTAAAGAATATACTGAATATGAGAGAAAAAGATGAAATAACCGGATTGTTCCGCAGCCGTCTGTCCGGCACAGAGATGACGGTACGCGATGGCTTTTGGGAGCAGTTGCAGGAAGACGCGGCATCTCCGGCTGCAGGCCGGAAGAGAGCGGCTGTTCTTTCTCCTAAATATTATCGGGTGGCAGCTGCCGCATCCGTTATATTTGTGCTGGGAGCCGCTTCGGCCGCTTTCTGGTATTTCTCTCCGAAAGAGGAGATAAAGGAAGCCTTTACGCAAGTGGCTGCTTTGACGCCGGAAGGCAGTCTGGACGGAGATGTGGTGCAGGAATCTTTTCCATCTATCCATCAGGCAACCCCGATGGTGCGGAATTCCGGTACAAAACCACCTGCCGATGGAATTCCCGCAGGCATGACTGCCCAATCGGAAACTGAGAGCGAGTCTGTTTCCGTCCGGCTTTCCATCACTATCAGGCAGCGGGTGCAGCAGACCGGTGACGGTTACTTCAGCAATAGTGCCGTTGCACAAACCGGCAGTTCTTATCAGAACACCACCGGGCGGGTAAGTTCTGCTTCGGACACCTTTTCCGCTGTTCCTGCGGAAGAAGAGCAGGCAACTACTCCTTTAAAATACCGGAAATCGCGTAAGTGGGCGTTGAAAGCAGCTCTTGGAACCTCTCTTCCTAAAGGGGACTACAATATGCCGCTGACGGCGGCAGTTACAGTGGAACGCAGTCTGAACAGCCGGTTCGCGTTGGAAACGGGTATTCTGTATAATCGCTTGCATGCCGACCGCACGCTCCATACTTTAGGGATTCCCGTAAAATTGAATATGACATTGGCAAGTACTCCCAAACTCGATTTATATGCCACTGTAGGCGGAACTGCCGAAAAGTGCATTGCCGGCGCTGCGGATAACGGCTTTAATGCGGAACCCGTTCAACTGTCGGTAGCGGCAGGAGTAGGGGTGCGTTACAGATTGAATGACCGGTTTGCTTTGTTTGCCGAGCCTTCGGTTTCCCACCATTTCGGTACGGACTCCGAAACCGGAACCTTGCGGACGGAACGCCCTACGAACCTGAATCTTTTGTGTGGAGTGCGCATGACTTATTAACCTTAAAGACAATACAACAAAATGAAGACTCTCTGTAAACTATATAAATACGGATATCTGATACTTGCAATGGCAGCTTGCCTTATGCTTGCATCCTGCGGTAAAGAATCGCTGGATTACAATCATCCGGATGTAGATTTGTTTGTAAAACAACTGAAAACCGGCAAATATTCTACTCAAAGTCCTGAAGGACTGAGTAATGTTCCCAAGTTTGCCAAAGAAGATATTGAAGAACTCCTGAAGTATGCCGAGGATTTGACGGTAATACCTTCTTTTCCGTTGGCTCCCGTATCCTATTCGGCAGGCGGAAAACTGCGGTTAGGCGAATGTATCTTGTGGACGGTGGAAACGATTCGTTTGGGACATAATGCTTCGATGGGGTGTAAGATGGTGCATACCGATGCCGAGAATTATGAAGGCATCTACTTCCTGACCGATGAGGAGGTGCTCGATGCAGCCGCCCGTTATCGCCGTTGGTGGGAAGGCCGGAAATATCCGCGTACCATGTGGACTATAGACCCCTGTTACGATGAACCGCTTTGCGGAAGCAGCTATATGTGGTGGTGAGATTAGGTATAAAGTGTAAGGTATAAAAAACAATCGGGGTGAAGTATTCTATTCTCTTTTTGGGGTTGCTTTGTGCGGTAACCTTTCCTCTTTACGCTCAAGAGTGGACGCCGCAAGACTCTTTGCGTCTGCACCGGTTGCTGGATGGCGGGGGGGAGATGAAGCTGAATCCGGATGTATTGAAGGAAATGGGCGTTGATGCTCCTTTGGGCTCTCCAAAGGCTGATGTAAGTAAGACGTGGATGGACTTTGATGCTTCCTTACCCGCAATGCCTCGGATGCCGGAGAAAAAGGTAGTGCTTACCTTACGGCCTTATACCGCAAACACCAAATACAACTGGGATCCCGTCTATCAGAAGAAGATTACGGTGAACAAGAATACATGGCGGGGCAATCCGTTCTACGAACTGATCAGGCTTAAAATCTATACAGACTGGGCAAAGCGTCCGTTGGATGCCGGGCCGCGTGAGAGTATCGAACAGATAGAAGCTACCGGTTTGCGCTATATGGTGACCGAACGTGCCAACAATATGGCAGTGGGGAGTTGGCGAAGTGTCGGCGGTGGTGGCATTGCAGGTGATTTCATGCGTCCTTTTACAAAAGATTTCTGGAACAGGAAAGCTGCCAGACGCCGTGCACGTACTTTGGAAGTATTAAGGACTTACGGCGATTCCATAACTGCCCGCCGTAAAGAGACGATTATCAAATAGGGATATTCCGCTTTGAGTATTGAACTTTATTTCTCCGCTTCTTGTTTTCATAAAAATAAACCTTTAAAGGATAAATTAATGAATAGAATAACTTCTTTGTTTGGAATAAAATACCCCGTCATTCAGGGCGGTATGGTATGGTGCAGTGGCTGGCGGTTGGCGTCGGCAGTAAGTAATGCCGGTGGTTTGGGGCTGTTGGGTGCAGGCTCCATGCATCCCGAAACTTTACGTGAGCATATACGGAAGTGCCGTGCGGCTACGCATCATTCGTTTGGAGTGAACATTCCTTTAATGTATCCCCAGATAGAGGAAATCATGCAGATTGTGGTAGATGAGGGGGTGCGTATCGTGTTTACTTCGGCCGGAAACCCTACGACATGGACCGCTTGGCTGAAGCAGCATGGCATTACAGTGGTGCATGTTGTTTCGTCATCGCGTTTTGCCATGAAAGCCGAGGCTGCCGGTGTAGATGCCATCGTGGCCGAGGGCTTTGAAGCCGGCGGACATAACGGGCGTGAAGAGACGACTACGCTTTGCCTGATACCTGCTGTACGTGCAGTTACCTCACTGCCTTTGATTGCTGCCGGCGGCATTGCTACCGGTGAGGCGATTCTTGCCATGCGTGCTTTGGGGGCCGATGGTGTTCAGGTGGGTACGCGGTTTGCTTTGACCGAAGAAAGTTCAGCCAGCGAAGTGTTTAAAGAATATTGCCTGCATCTGAAAGAGGGGGATACCCGTTTATTATTGAAGAAACTATCTCCGGTACGTCTGGCCCGCGGTAATTTTCAGCAGGCAGTGGCGGCTGCCGAAGCTGCAGGGGCTACGGAAGAGGATTTACGTATCCTTTTGTCGAGAGGACGTGCCAAACGCGGCATTTTTGAAGGAGACCTTGAAGAGGGCGAACTTGAAATAGGTCAGGCTTCCGCCTTGCTCAATGAGAAAGGAATACAGACGGTAGCAGAAGTGATGGACGAACTGGTAACAGGTTATCAGCGGGCATGCGAAACGCTTGCCGCCAATGTTTGCGAGCGTTGGGACGTTTGACAGTTGATATAAACGATTTTGCCTATAGTGAAAAATCCTTTTGACGTACATTGTACCGGATTTCCACTATAGGCAAAATTATATGAGAGCAAGCCTGCCTTTATCCTTTAGGGGGAATGTTCGGAGCTTTACCGCTGTTGTTGCTGTTGTTTGCTGACGGAGCATTGCCCGTGGGAGACGCAACGCTTTCGTTTGCAGTGGCCGAAGCGGTTGTTCCGGCAGTTGCCGTAGTCGTGGCGGTTTTGCCTGCAACTTGTGCAGCCGGTTGTTCTTCCCAATGGAACGGTTCGAAAGTGCTGTTCGGGTCAACCCAGCTCGGCTTCTTGGAAGCGTAGATGATGAACGGAGCAATCACCACGACAAGTGCGCCGATGATAAGTACGGAGAACCATACGGTATTGCTGCCAGTAGAAATCTGGCTGGGCGGGATGAAACTCAGTACGAATGCAAGCAGTGAGCCGCAGAAGCCGAGGCCGCCTACAAGCCACATCAGACCGTTACCGCCTTTACCAATACGGAACGGACGGTTCAGTTTCTTCATCTTATAACGCAATACGATGGCTCCGGAGAACATCAGCATATACATGATGAGATAAAGCACCACTGTCAGTTGTGAAAGAATCTGGTAGAAACTCTGTACCGAAGGCATCACCACGAACAGAAGGCTTAATACGGTTACAGCGCCACCTTGTACGAACAGAATGTTCTTTTGTACACCCAGCTTGTTTGTTTTCTGGAAGAACGGAGGCATATAACCTGCCTTGCCCACGGCAAAGATACCTTTGGACGGACCGGCAACCCATGTCAGCACACCTGCCAGCACGCCGAACGCCAGTGCAACGGCTATAACCGGCGACAGCCAGGAAGCATGGATGTAACGGAAGTAATTGTCGAAACCTACCAGCAGACTTTGTGTAAGGCTGATGTCCTTGGCCGGAATAATGACACCCAGAGCGAATGTGCCCAACACGAAGATAAGCACCGTAATCAGTGCGCCGATAAACACAGCCTTCGGATAGTTCTTGGACGGATTGTTTACATCCTTCACGTGGATACCGCCCATCTCCATACCTGCATAAAAGAGGAAGATACTTGCGGCAAGCACCACATTGTCAAAGTTCGTCAGGTCGGGGAAAAAGCTGCTGTGGAAGTCCATATTGGAATGTCCGCCTGTGGCAAGGTAGATAATGCCGAGGACAATCAGTAATCCGGCAGGGATAATTGTACCTACCAGACCGCCGACTTTGGCTACCTTTCCTACCCAGCTCATACCTTTCAGGGAAATGAAAGTTGCCAGCCAGTAGATAACGAGCACCACGACCAGAGTATAGTACTTGTTGTTTGCCAGCGACATGTCGTGTACGTCGTTCATGCCGATGAAAGCGATGGACACAGCACCGAACGTCAGTACCGTAGGATACCAGATTGTACTTTCAATCCACTGCACCCAGATAGCGAGGAAGCCGAGTTTCTTTCCGTAGGCTTCACCCACCCAGCGGAACACACCGCCTTGTTTGTCTTGAAACATTGCAGCCAGTTCCGCAGCCACGAGTGACGTAGGGATAAGAAAGACAATGGCTGCAAATAAATAATAGAAGGCCGAACTCATTCCGTACACGGCCTCGGCGGGCAGTCCACGCAGGGATGCTACAGCCGTCACATTCATGATTGCCAGGGTAAACACTCCCAGCTTCACTGTTTGTTTAATATTTGCCATAAGTTAAGGTTTTTGGTGAAAAATATATTCGAAATCAGCGTTTATAACAACCCTTGGGAATAGTTGTTCCCGGCGGGTAGAGGAAAATCCCGGCTTTAACAATTAAGGAGCGCTCTTTGCCGGTTCCTGTTCTATCTTTTTGTAATAGTCTTGCTTTTCCTTGTTGCGCCGCTCTACCAGGCTCGTTACGTATACTGTGAAAATGGGGAACATCATCATGCCCAGCGCTGCCAGCAGCACGGACAGTACCCGCCCTGTGACGGTGACCGCTATTATATTGGAGCCTACCGTAGTCACATCCATGAACGCCCACCACAAGGCGTCGCCATACCCCTTTACCAGAGGGTTGCTCCCATGCTCCATGACGTAGAATGCAAGGCTTGAGAAATAGACGGTAGCCAGCAGCATTGTCAGGTAAGATACGAACAAGCCCGATGCGCGGTTGTACGTCAGCCATCCCACCACGATGGCCATGGCATAGCCGCCCCGTACCAATGGGATGAAACGCAGCATATAGGTGACTTCGGGTGAGAAAGTCCAGCCCATATAGGCAATGATATTCTGATAAGGAATAGCTACCAGCAGAAAGATGAAATGAGTGGCTACATAACGCATCTTGTCTGTTGCCAGGAACCATTCTAGTACAAAGTCCGCCAGGAACAATGCGCAAATCCATAGCTGTACTTCCATGTACACCGATTGCTCGTAGAAGGGGATGCCTTTGAACGTATCAATGGAGATGCTGATAACCAGGAACAGCGAAAGCAGCAGGATGATGACATGCAATATGCCGTATATCCCTTTCTTTCGCAAAACGAATTCCGATAGAGCCATTTTCATAATGAAGATCTGTTTGGTTACGGAATTGCCGTTGGCAACCCGTAATTCATCATTAAAGAGGTTGCCCCTCAGCGTCCGTAACGCTTTCGGAGCAACCTTGGAAAAAAGAGTACGAGAGATTATTCTGTAATTGTCACATTGTCGCCGTTGAATACGCCCAGGCCGAGCTTGTTCATGATGAACTTGACGGCCAGTTGCGCCTTGACGGAGTTACCGGCTTCGTCCAACGGTGGAGCGAAAGCGGAAACGCCCATCACACCGGGCAATACGGCCATTACGCCACCGCCTACGCCGCTCTTGGCAGGTATGCCGGCAGTGTACATCCAGTCGCCCGAATGCTCGTAGAAGCCCACAGTAGAAATCATTGAAGTGATTTTCGGTGCGAGCCCCGCATCGAATACGCTTTGTCTGGTAACGGGATTGACGCCGTTGTTGGCAATCGTTCCGGCTGCAATGCCCAATTGTTCGGCTGTGATGCCCAGCGAGCATTGGCGGGTATAAAGGTCGAGCGCCACATCCGGATCGTCGTAGATACGGTTGTAATTCTTCAATAACCAGGCAATGGAGCGGTTGTTGAAGTTCGTAGCCGTTTCCGATTTGTACAGTTCGTCGATGAGTTGCGGAGCGGAGCCGCACAGTTCTGTGATATTCTGTACAATGGCATCCCACTTCTTGTCCGGATTGCCCACCGGCTGTACCATGGAGCAAGCGGAGATAGCGCCTGCATTTACCAACGGTGTAGAGGGATGGTCGTTCTCTAGCAAAATGGCAATGATAGAGTTGAACGGCAGTCCTGTTGCATCGGCGCCAATCATATCCAGCACTTTCTGTGCACCGTATTGGCGCAGGATAAGTATGGCGGTATGCACTTTTGAAACGGATTCTATGCCGAAGCGGTAGTCCGTATCTCCGATATTGATGGTTTGTCCGTTCATCAGGCAGATGCTGAGGCCGAACAGTTTGGAGTCTATGTTGGCAAGGTACGGAATATAATCCGCATTCTTGCCGCCGGTTTGTTCTTTCACCTCATTGTAGGCTTCCAGGGCAACTTCCTTGATTTGAGAGATTGATATTTTCTTTTCCATAATCTATATATAGAGAGAGTTTATATGGAATAAGGAATAGGAGACTGGAGTTTCAATCTCCTAAAGCCTTATCCGATACATGGTTTAATGTATGAAAGCAATAAAGCGGTAAGCTGATTCTTGCTTTATTATTTTTTGTGGTGTCTTCCGCCGTGATTGAAGATTTTGCTTTCTACCGGCAGATTCTTATCCTGTGCCATGCGGGTGGGAGTGGGGTAATCCAGTTTCTCCAGTTCGACAATGGCGTTTTTGATGTCGCCCAGCAGCATATCTGCCATGTCGCGGCTGAATCCCTGGCGGACAACGACACGCATTACTACGTAATCTTCCAGTTTGGAAGGCAGTGTATAGGCAGGAACCATCCAGCCTTGTTGCGAGAGTTTATCCTGCAAGTCATACAGGGTCCATTTGGCGGTCTTTGCATACTCCGGTTTCAAGTACCAGATGAACAACGGGTTCACTACTTCATCGGAATAATTCACGAACGGAGCCATTTTTCCGATTTCGTCGTGGATATACTTGGCGATTGTGAGCGAATTGTACTGTACTTCTTTGTACCCCTGGAATCCTAAGCGGATAAACTGGTAATACTGTCCTAAAATCTGTGCGGCAGGACGGGAGAAGTTCAAACCGACTTGCGTGATATTGGCGCCGAGATAATTTACGCTGAATGACATCTCTTCGGGCAGATACTCTTTGCCTTTCCAGCAAACCCAGCCCAGACCCGGATAGACCAAGCCGAACTTGTGACCGCTGACACTGATGGAAAGCACCCATTTCAAACGGAAGTCCCACTTTTTCTCCGGATACAGGAACGGGAGGATGAAACCGCCGCTGGCAGCGTCTACGTGGATGGGAATGTCGTAGCCGGTCTTGGCATTGTATGCGTCGAGCGCTTTGTCGAGCGCTTCAACATCGTCATTCAGTCCTGTCCATGTAACCCCCTGGATAGGTACGATACAGATGGTGTTCTCGTCACACATTTTCAGGGCTTCTTCGGGGTCGAGCGTGGTTTTGTCAAGAGTCAGGGGCACTTCGCGCATTTCAATCTGCCACAGTTGGGCAAACTTTTCCCATACCACCTGGAAACCGGTGGAGATAACGAAGTTCGGCTTATCGAACGGTTTGCCTTGCGCCTGACGTTTCTTGCGCCAGCGCAGCCATGCAGCTACACCGCCCAGCATACACGCTTCGGAAGAACCGATGGCGAGCGCGCCTGTTTTCCAGGTATCTTTTTCCGGAGAGTTCCACAAGTTGGCGACGATGTTGATACATTTACCGTTCATTACGGCGATGCGGGGATACTCGGTTTCGTCGATGTAGTTGATGTTGATGGCTTCGTTCATCAGCTTGGTTGCGTATTCGTCCATATAGGTGGTGACGAATGTAGCCAGGTTCAGACGGGGCTGTGTTTGGGCGAAGGTCTCATCCTTCACCATCTGGTAAGCGATTTCGGGAGTAGTAGGTCCGTCTGGTATTTTTTCTACCGGTGAGGGTTGCAACATACGGTTTGAGCCGAATACATCTGTCTTGGCATCTCCTTTTCTGAAATTCAAATCTTCCATATAACTGTAAGTTTTTAAAGGTTTAGGCGGCGGGGACTTTCCCCGTCGAATTTTCCACAACAACGACCCCCGCGAAAGAAAGTTCCGCCGTTTTACATTATTTGGCGTTTATTAAAAGGGCGGGGCGGAAATCCTGGCGCTCTACCGGCTGTTGCTTTTTAATTATCGCTTATTCTATCCGAACATTCTGTTGCATCGCTTGTTGTCCTTCCACTAACTAATCCGCTTTTTAAATTATGAAGATTAATACCGGACAAGGAACCATTCCTCTTATTACGCTTATAGGTATCTGGTCTGTTTCTGCACTGACCTCATTGCCGGGCTTGGCTGTTTCGCCTATTTTGGGAGAACTTTCTACGATTTTTCCCCATGCCACGGAGTTGGATATACAGATGTTGACTTCTTTGCCTTCCTTGCTGATTATCCCTTTTGTACTATTGGCAGGTAAATTGGCGGAGAAACGCGATTTTATCCGTTTGCTGCGGGTGGGGCTTTGGCTGTTTGCAGCGAGCGGTCTACTTTATTTGTTTTCTTCCAGGATGTGGCAGCTAATGGCTGTCAGCGCTTTGCTCGGTATCGGGGCAGGATTGATTATTCCGCTTTCTACAGGATTGATTTCACGGTATTTTACGGGAGAGTATCGCGTCAGGCAGTTTGGCTATAGCTCTGCCATAACCAATATGACGCTGGTGGTGGCTACGGCTGTAACGGGGTATCTGGCAGAGGTGCACTGGCGTTTGCCTTTTGCCGTTTATCTGTTGCCGTTGATTTCTTTAGTTCTTTCGGCTTATTTAAAGAAGGATGCGGCTTCGGTAACAATCAAGCAGGCGGCGGCTATCATTCCTCCCATTCAATCTACGCCTGTAATTTCCGGTAAATATGGCATACACATATGCCATCTTGTTCAGTTAATGTTATTCTATGGGTTGGTTACTTATGTAGTTCTTGCGGTTACTTTTAACTTGCCTTTCTTGATGGAAGCGCATCACTTTTCAAGCGGTAATTCCGGGCTGATGATTTCTCTGTTTTTCCTTGCCATTATGGCTCCCGGATTTATGTTGGATAGTTTGGTGAAGCTTTTGGGGAATAAAACAAAACTTTACAGCCTTTTGGCTATTGCCATCGGATTACTGTTGATATGGATTTCGCCTACGGAATGGCTCATCGTGCCGGGATGTATTTTAGTAGGTTTGGGCTATGGCATCATCCAGCCTCTGATTTACGATAAGACAGTTGATACTGCTATCCCTCAGAAGACAACGCTTGCCCTTGCCTTTGTAATGGTGATGAATTATCTTGCCATACTGCTTTCTCCTTTCATCACAGACTTTTTCCAATGGATATTCCATACCGGTTCGCAAGAATTTCCGTTTATCTTCAATCTGTGCATAACAATATTGATTATGTATTGGGCGTATGCAAAGAAAGAAGAATTCCTGTTTAGTGATTAGCGATTAGTGATAAGTGATTAGCGATGAGTGATAAGTTATGCTGAATCGTAATTCATCACTACCCCTAATCACTAATCGCTTATCACTAACCCCTAACTCCTAACCACTTATAGTTCTATCTCCTCATACCTCATTCCGAAGACATCTGCCACTGCCTTATACGTCACTTTCCCTTCTACCACATTCAGTCCCAATGCCAATGCCGGATCATCTTTACAAGCCTGTTTCCAACCTTTGCAAGCTAATGCCACGGTATAAGGCAGCGTTGCATTTGTCAATGCCATAGTGGAAGTAAACGGTACGGCACCGGGAATATTGGCCACCGCATAGTGCACAATGCCATCCACGACATACGTTGGTTCGCTGTGGGTAGTGGGATGGGACGTTTCAAAACAACCGCCCTGGTCGATGGCGACATCCACAAGTACGGTTCCGGGCTTCATCATTTTCAGCATCTCCCTCGTAATCAGATGCGGTGCTTTATCGCCGGGGATAAGTACCGAACCTATCACCAAATCCACGGTAGGCAGTTCCATTTTAATATTGTGAAGCGAGGAATAGAGTGTTTTTACATTCTTGGGCAATACTTCGCTGAGATAGCGCAGACGCGTCAGGTTGACATCCGTAATCATCACTTCCGCACCCATTCCCGCAGCCATTTGTGCGGCATTGGTACCGACTACGCCGCCACCTAAAATAAGCACACGCGCAGGGCGGACACCCGGTACGCCACCCATTAGTTTGCCCTTTCCGCCTTGCGGCTTTTCCAGAAAGCGGGCTCCCACCTGGGTAGCCATACGTCCTGCCACTTCACTCATGGGAGTAAGCAGTGGCAAGGAATGGTCATCCTTCTCTACGGTTTCATAGGCGATACATACGGCACCGCTCTCAATCATGGCTTCGGTCAGTAATTTATCGGCTGCAAAGTGGAAATAGGTAAATACCACTTGTCCCTTTTTAATCA
>OLWD01000789.1_pt1 | contig 13124 bp, 13 predicted proteins | sample 1673971 | NCBI WGS metagenome assembly OLWD01 (sample SAMEA103958136, study PRJEB25191) | human gut metagenome | reverse complement strand
CGCGCGAGGGTTCATAAATTTTGTCCACCCTTGCTCCCGAAAGCTTTTCATTAAGCTCATTTATTAAGTTGTGCAAAAATCCGCCGTCGAGTGCCATTTTCAAGTTTTCTCCGTTTTATAATTGTATCTGTTATAACTCAGCAGCCGCAGTTACTGCCGCTGTTTATCGCCGTTTCCGAGCAATCTTTCAAGCTCTTTTGTCGCTTCAAGCATCTTGCGGTATTCCTTTTGCTTGCGCTCAACCGCTTTAAGGCTTTCGGCGCAAGCCGAAACACGCTCGAGCTGCCGCCTTGCAAAATCATACTCCGCTTCTCCGTCGTCCGGTTTAAGCTCCCCTATAAAAAGCTTTGCACCGCCGAGCTTTCTTTTTTTGCCGTCGTATTTCGCGGTGATGACAACATAACACCTGCCGCTGTCGAAAACCGCGTTTTCGCGCACAATTTCAAATCCGTTATTATATAGATATTCGTGCAGTGCGTCGGCAGATGACATCGGCTGTAATATTAGCGTTTTTGCGCTGTCCTTAAGCCATTCGGCGCGGCTTATGATACTCGCGATAACATCGCCGCCCATTCCCGCCGCCACAATAACATCGACCTCGTTCGGCTTAATGTTCCCGAGCCCGTCCGAAAGTCTGAGGGTAATACCGTCGGTTTTGGTTTTATTAACGTTTTCGGCAGCGTTTGCAAGCGGACCTTTATTTATATCACACGCAATAACGTGCTTCGCTGTGCCTGTTTTGCGAAGAGCAATCGCCAAAAACGCATGGTCGGTGCCGATGTCTGCAACAAGCGACCCTTTCGGCACCGACCTTAAAATCATCTCAAGTCTTGGTTTTAGCTGCAACGTTGATTACTTGCTCGCAAGATAATCGTTGATTTTTGAAACAAGCTCGTCGCAATCCGTTCCGTGAACGGCGCAAGCTTCTTCAAGTGATTCACCGCGTGCCGAAGGGCAACCGAGGCAGTGCATACCCATTTCAAGAAAGAAAGGAGCAGTTCCCTCGTCGAGATCGAGAATATCGCCTATACACATATCTTTTGTAATTGTCATTTTGAATTACCTCCGTTTTATTGTTGTTTTTAAATTTATTTGTTGAGATTTGGATGGTATGTCGGAACAAGCTCCGTCATACAGGAAATTACGGCGTCGTGGTTGTTTTCAAAAGCAACGCGCTTAAGCGTTGAGAGCTTTTCGATGAACTCCTGAGGATCAATTTTAATCTGCTGACCGATGAAGATTTTTTTGTTTGCGGTGGAGCGCAGCCCCTCCTCCTTCATAAGCAGCTCTTCAAAAAGCTTTTCGCCGGGACGCAGTCCTGTGAAAACTATCGGCATTTCCTTGTAAGGCTCATAGCCGTATATTCTTATAAGGTTTTCCGCCAGTGTTGTTATTTTAACGGGCGAGCCCATATCAAGCACAAATATATCGCCGCCGTTTGCCATCATACCGGCCTCCAGAACAAGCGACACCGCCTCGGGAATTGTCATAAAATATCGTATAATGTCGGGGTGGGTAACAGTTACCGGTCCGCCCTCTTCTATCTGCTTTCTGAAAAGCGGAATAACCGAGCCGTTTGAGCCGAGCACATTGCCGAACCGCACCGCAACAAAATCCGTTTGTGTTTCCTGCTGCGCCATATACTGCATAATCATCTCGCAGCAGCGTTTGGAAGCGCCCATTATATTTGTTGGGTTAACCGCTTTGTCGGTTGAAATAAGCACCATTTTCTTAACGCTGTAAGCGTCGCAAAGGGTGGCGATATTAAGCGTTCCCATACAGTTATTTTTAACAGCTTCCTCGGGATTATCCTCCATAAGCGGAACGTGCTTGTGAGCCGCCGCGTGAAAAACAATATTCGGACGGTGCTTTTTGAAAAGCTTGTCCATTTTGTTGAAATCACGAACAGAAGAAATCTCAACCGATATGTTGTGAAAGCCTTTTCTTAAAAGCTCCTGCTGAATTTCATAAGCATTATTTTCGTAAATATCGATAATAACAAGCTTTTTCGGTTTATAGTGTGATATCTGGCGGCAAAGCTCCGAGCCTATCGAACCGCCGCCGCCTGTTACCATACAAACCTCGTCACTAACAAATCTTGCAATATCGTCGTTATTAAGGTCGATAACGTCGCGGCCGAGCAGATCCTCTATTTTAATATCCTTAACCTGATGCAGAATGTTGGTTTCCTGCACAAGATTTGTAATGTTCGGAACGATTTTTACTTCGCAGCCGGTTTCGCTGCACATTTTTAAAATATTGTTGCGAAGACCCGCCTCGCACGACGGTATTGCAAAGAGAATGGTTTTAATGCTTAGTTTTCTGCAAAGCTCCGGCACAAGCGGAATCGGACCGTTTATCTTAATGCCCTCAACCGTTCTGCCGATTTTTGTTGGGTCGTCGTCAACCACGCAAACGGGTAAATACGGCGTGTCGGTCTCAACCATTTCGTTAAGCACCGAGCGGCCGCAAATGCCGGCGCCGATGATCATAGTGCGGCTTTTTTCGCTTTTTTCGCCGTCGGGCTTTTTGGATCTTTCATATAATATGCGATATATCAGTCTCATTCCCACAACAACAACGCAGGAGAACGAAAGACCGATTATGCTGAATTCAAAGCCGAACGGCTGCGGAAGTCTTGCAACGATTGAGTAAATGCAAAACAGTGCCGAGCCGCACACAATGCCGAGACCGCATTTAAACAGATCGATAAATTTTGAAAAGCGCCATATAACGCCGTATGTGCCGAAGATTGCCATAAAAATGATATTAACAACAGTAAACGCCAAAACGTGCATCACGTTATAGGCTGTAAAGGCAACCGAAAAAACGCCGTCGCAAATAAGCAAAACGCTTGCCATTTGTATTGCCATCATAACAACAAAATCTATAAACAGCAGGCTGTTTTGTTTTACCATTGAGTTTTTAATCACTATCACACGTTCCCTTCACACACACCGAGCAGCTTTGCTTAAACCTAAGGCGTGCGTTTAAAGCAATATTTAACGCTGAAATGAGCAAGATTTTTTGTTTTTGCAGTGCAGCCGATCCGCGCCTTTATTTATTAAAAGGCCGTAAGCTCGCCCACAAGCTTATCGGAATTATCCGCAAGTCTTTGCACTGCCGATTCGCCGAGCTTTTGATCGATTATTTTAACCGCGCTGTCAAATCTCGGCGGTCTTGATTTTACCGAATGAGCGTCCGACGCAAGATACTTTATATATCCGTCCTCAATCAGCTGCAGGGCAAACTTCCTTGTGTGGCGGTCGATAACGGTATCGCAGTTGAGCTGTGCTTCGCAAAAGCCGTCGTCGATAATTTCAAGCACATTTTGAAAGCTGCCTGAACGAGCATACCTTTCGATATGCGCAAGCACGGGTGTTATGCCGAAATTAAGCGACATTTCCACAGCCTCGTCTGTCACGCGTCTGTCGAATTGACCGAACGGCAACTCCAGCAAAATGCGGCGGCTGCCGAAATAGCACAGCTTTTCAATATCGCGAACAGCGCTTATTCCGCGGAAATAGTGTACCTCGTGTCCCAAAAAAAGCTTTGGATTTTCGTGCCCTGCCATCTTTGCCGCTTCGCTCAGCTTTTCAAGCTCTAAACGCATACTTTCTGCATGAACTGAGGGCGACGGACAGCTGTCGGCATAAAAATGCGGAGTGGCGACTGCATGGCAGACGCCCTGATTCTTAAGCATTTCAAGCAGCTGCAACGATTCGCGAATATTCGCGGAGCCGTCGTCAACTCCCGGAATGATGTGCGAATGTATGTCACTTATCATACCGTACCTCCAAAATCAGGGCTTATTTTTCGCCGTGCGAGGTATAGTTATAAGAAGAGTAAGAATAGGTATATCTGCCGCCTGTCATATAACGGTAGCGATACTTTGAACGCTTTGATTTGCTTGAGCCGTTTATAACTACACCAAGCAGCTTAACATCGGCAAACTTAATGCTGTCAAGCGCTTTCTGCATTTCCTCGTGCGTGGTTATCATATCCTGCACAACAAACACTATACCGTCGGTCTTTTTAGCAAGCACAAGTGCATCGGAGACCACATTCACGGGCGGCATATCAATGAAGATGTAATCATATTTTTCGGAAAGCTTATCAAGCAGCTCTTCCATTTTTTCGCTGCCCAAAAGCTCCGACGGATTGGGCGGAATAGGCCCTGCTGTCATAATATCAAAATAAGGGTTTATCTGAGTTATGATCTCATCGATTTCACAAAAGCCTACAAGCTCGGAGGAAAGGCCTTTTGTATTTTGCACCTTAAGCTTTTTGTAAATTGAGGGGCGGCGCATATCGGCGTCTATAAGCAATACCTTGCTGCCGGTTTGTGCAAACGCAATGGAAAGGTTAACGGCTGTTGTCGATTTTCCTTCGCCGACACCAGACGATGATATTATTACCCTTTTGCACTGCTTTTGCGGAAGCAAAAACATAAGGTTTGTACGAATTGTTTTATAAGCTTCAACAATGGCAAACGGAACGTGCTGACGATCCTTGTCGGAAGTTGCGGAGGAAAGCTCGTTTTCGGTGACGGGAACCGACTTTTGATAATTGTTTTCGTTTTTCTTAGCCACGGCTGCTGCCTCCCTTCGTCATTGATTGAAAGTCCGGTACAACGCCGAGGACAGGGATATCGTAATTTACTTTAATATCGTCCTCGCCGTTTATGGTGCGGTCGCTAAGTGCGAGATAGATTATAATTACCGCGGTTGCCGCAACTCCTAAAAGGCAGGCAAGCGCAGTGGTCAAAAATGTGCGCGGAGAAACCTGCACCGCATTGCGCGCCTTTGATAGGGTCTTTATCATGCCTATGTTATAGTCAGCAATGAAATCGGAAGAGCACTCGGCATAGATATTTGCAATCTGCTTTGCAACCTCGCGGTCGGTTGAAACAACGGTGATATCTATAACCAGCGTGTCCTTGTTTGCGCTGATGCTGACTGTGGACTTTTTGTTGTAATAATCGGCAAGACCTGCTTCTGTTATTCTGTCTATAAACAGCTGACTTTCCGTAGGCATTTTTTTAAGCATTATAACATAAGTGTCGGTAAGGGAAAGCGACGCTGCAAGATCGTTCGATTTAATTGAGGTATCGGCAGCCGATGAGCTCACCTGCATATCCATATCGGCAGCAACGTTACCGTTACTTCCTATGATACAAGCTCTTGCCTGATATGTGGGGGTGGCTATCATAGAGCAATAAATAAATGCTACAGAGGCGCAAAGCACACCGACTATTATAACAAGCCATATGCGTTTAAGCACAATTCGCAGCATATCAACTACGGAGTATTCTCCCATTTTTTATAACATCCTTTCGTCTTAACGACCTGACGGCGCTTTTATTCTGCATATTTTTTACAACAAATACATTATATATTATCGGAGCGGAAATTACAAGAGTTTTTTAATTATCGGTTGGTTTGACCGCCCGTTACGGCGCAACCGGGGCATTGGTGCAATGTTCAGCCGTTTTCATCTTGAATTTACGATAGGCTTTACGTCGCACGACGGCAATGCGTGCCTTGAAACAAAATTCGGGCAGCACTGCGGTTGACGGTTGCGCTGAGCCCGATTTTCAAAACTTCAACATTTAAAACCCGGCGCGGATGAAAGCGGCAGTTAACAACTTAACTATGCGCACCGACAAAAACTAAGCCTGCGTCGGACAAAAATCGGCAAAAAAAATCGCCCGAATAAAAATCAGGCGATAAAAAATGTTGGCGTCTTCCTATTTTTCCGGGGCGTCGCCACCCAAGTATCTTCGGCGATAGTGAGCTTAACTGCTGTGTTCGGAATGGGAACAGGTGGACCCTCACCGCAATTAACACCAACTGAATTTTTTACTGTCCCTTGCGGAACGTTGAATATAATACCACAAAAGAATATATTTGTCAACACTTTTTTTAAAATATTTTCCGCGAAGTGTCGCAACGCACAGAAAACGCAACATTTTTAGGAGATATACCGGTAAAAAAATGCGTCGATTACCGGGCGTTTTCACATCAACCGACACAATAGCAACAGAAGCTAAATAAGCGGTTTTTCACCGCGCACGCAACAGTCTGTGCGGTAGGAATTTATCGCAAATCTGCAAAACACGGTGTAGGAAACAAACAAAAACGGCAGCGTATAAAGCATTGTTACGCCGAGAACCGAAAGCACGATCCAGCCGATAAATGATACAAGCACATTGAAATATGCGTTTTTATATCGTCTTGCAATCGTTGCCGACAGCGCTATTGCGCTTCTTGCGTCAATATCCTCGTTAATAACCGCAATAACGGGAGCCAAAGAATATCTTACCGCAATCTTTACAAGCAGCAGCGTGCTTAGCGCGGTGAAAACGTACAAAAGCGGCTTTAAAACGGCGGTAGTATCGCCGTCGCTGTAACCGCTTAAGGAATAAAACGTGCCGTTGGCAAGCGACCAAACGAGCACCGCCGGCAAATAGCATGCAACAGCAACTGCGGCAAGTCGCGCTATAAGACGCAGCGCAAGATAAACGGAGCCGATTAAATATACACGGTTTGAATAATAGTAAAAAATTTCAGAAACAGGGCGTTCCTTTTCAAGTGTGAAAAACCAAAACCAGCGCGCAACACCCTCACACAGCGGAAAAACAAAAAATGCTATAACCGCGGTGCAAGTAAGCGCAATTACAAAGCCGGGAACGGTAAGCTTGCCGTTCGGCGTATGGATATATGTTGAAAAAATCGCAAAAATCGTTTCTGCAAAAACCGCGCAAAACGCAAGCGCCAGCACAAGTACCAACGAAACGCACACGCAGCGCACCCAATTGCCGTTAAGCGCTCTGCGAGCGGTTTTTTTTATTGCCTTAGAGCTTGGCAGCACAACAATTGCCCCTTTCTTAAACTCTTGTAAACGATATTATATCAAATAATTTTATCAATTACAATGTTTCTTCCAAAAATTCATACATTGTTTTCAGTTTACGGTCTTCAGCCTGAGCGTTGACACGTCGCCGACAGCCGCTGCAAAACAGCCGAAGTCTGCGGCGTTGCCCGCGCGCAGCGCCAACCGTTTCTTCCGAATTTTTTGCTTCATTTTAAATGCTGCTCAAAGCTAAAGCTTAAGGCAAGCGATAGTTTTTAGCGGAAACGGTTGAAAGAGCCGCCGCCTCGAGCGGCGACTCTTTCCTCGCCTTCGGCGAGGCGCGCTGCGCGCGGGCGACTCCGCAGACTTCGGCTGTTACGAAAAGCTTTAGGCGACATACAAACAAAAAGATACTTATAAAAAAAAGCAAAAATAAACCCTTCTGCTATCAAATGCACCGACAAGACTCAAGCTGCAACTGCATTTTTAACCAAAAAGCCGTTTTGCTGTTTTTGATATTCTTTTTTTAATTTTATAAAATAACGCTTGACTTATTATAAAATTTAACATACAATGCCCTTGTAAAACTACCCGGCTTCTGCCGTTTATTGAAAAAAGGATGAGTGATTTTGATGAAATTAAAGACGAATTTATGCTTGAAGACAGCATTTTGGCAGCTCCTGTTGTAACGCCGAACACATATTCCCGCAAGGTTGTGCTGCCACGCGGCAAATGGATCGCCGATGACGGCACAAAATATGACGGCAATGCGGAATACGTTATTGAATGTCCTATCGACCGTCTTATTTGGTTCAGAAAAGAAAAATCATAAAACAAACAAACTGCAAGAATTTTCTAAAATCCGTTAAGGGGCTGTCGCCAAGTAATTTCACTCACTTGGCGACAGCCCCTTAGTACTATTTTAATATATATGTGTGTTATGTCATTGCATAATAATTGACACGTGTGCCGATCTTTAAAATTCGTACACCAAAATCTTTTTACCGAGCTTTTTGCAGCGGTCAATGGAAAACTTTGTGCCGCGGGACACACCGTCCCAAAATGCCAGCACAATATCGGAGTTTTCTATAATTTCGATATTTCTTTTAAGCGGAGCTGCTCTGCCGAATCTCTCATACTGCGGCAAAAACTCCGTAAGCTTAATGCCGTTTTTCTCGGCATAAATTTTAGCGCAGGTATCAATACCCCTTGCACCGCCGGAAACTATCTCGGTTACACCGTTAGGAAGATACTGTCCGATATCGTCCACTTGAAGTCCTCTTGAGCCGATTATTGCAACACGCATTTGTTTTCACCTCATTATTTTTTGAATATACCGTATATTCACTTTTAACATTATACCACATAGCGGCTGCAAAATAAACGCATAATATGTTTAAACGAGGTGACGGCATGGCGGTTAAAAGTGTTTCTATACGAATTGAAGAAGAGATGCTTAAAAAAATCGGATTCATTGCAGATTACGAAGGGCGGTCGGTTAACAGCCACATTCTTGTGCTTGTTCGGGATGATATCAGAAATTTTGAACAAAACCACGGTGAGATAAACGGCGGAATAAGTCCGGATATAAATGTTAAACCGACTCGCAAAAGCTAACTTAAATTTATATATTTTTCAGGCGGCTGGATTACGGCCGTCTTTTTTGTTAAAATATCTAATTTAATTATAATATATTGCGCAGCGAATGTAAAGTAAATTAAGCATATATTTAACAGACAGATTTCAAATTATCGGAAGATCGGAATTAGTTTTGTTGGTTATAGGTGAAAGTATTACCTGTCCTTTTAAGTGCTTCGAGTTTCACAATGTGTTTTGCGGCGCTTAAGGTTGGGATTTGTTGAGCAGCAGCCGCTGTGCGACGGCGCAAAGCGGCTGCTTTAGTGCCGAGCGCGCGGCGCGCGGTTTGCTGTGATTTACACAAATTGCGATTTAGGCTCGGTTTTTGTTCAGCTACTGCATTTACAGCAGTTTTTTGATATTATACATCGAGTTAAGCGTCTCCCAAAACGGCGGATAATAGGTGTTGACCGTCCAAACGCCGATTCCCCTTAATCCGTATTCTTCCACGAGCGACAGTCTTGCGGCAAAGCTTCGCGCGTCGTCAAACCACACGATGTGCTCCTTGCCGCCCTCGCGGTATGTAAAAAACGGAGCGTCGGACGCACTGTTGTATTCAATCGCACTTCCGACTCTCGCCGCCGTTTGAACTGCGTCCGAGAGCGTCAGCAGCTTTGCCCGTGTGCCGGGAGTGAACGGCAATTTCCAATCGTAAGCATAGTTCGGCATACCGAGCATTATGCTTTGTGGATCCGTTTCACTTGTGGCATATCGCACCACTCTCTCGACTTCTCTCAGCGGTGCCACCGCCATGGGCGGCCCTGCAATATAGCCCCATTCATAGGTCATAAGCATAACCCAATCGCATATGCTTCCAAGCGCATTGTAATCGTGCCCTTCATATAGTCTGCCCTTTTGCATAGCCCCTATTTTCGGCGCCAAAGCCGCTGTTAACAGCAGTCCTTCCGCAGATAGTCTGTCGCCAAGCGCCCTCATAAAGTTAACATAGTCCTCTCGGTTTTCAGCGTAAATGTACTCAAGGTCAACGTTGAGTCCGAGATATCCGTGGGCTTTTAAATATTCCGGAATACCGTTAATAAACATTTGCTGCGCCGTTGTATTTTCAAAGAAAGCCTTTGCCGCATCGGAATCAAAGCCGCCCGAGGATTTGGTGTTTGTAACCGTCATAAGCGGCGCGACATTTGCGTTTCTTGCCGCCGTTATAATGCGGCTGTCGTCCGTTCCCGATAGGCTTCCGTCGGGAGAGAGACGATAGCTGAAAATTGAAATGTATGTAAGATTCGGCAGTATTTTTCCAAGCGTTTCATCGGTTATTGAAGGATAGCAATAGCCGTTAACCTCAATCGTCCTTGTCTTTTCTCTTGCAGGCACGTTCAAATACCTGTCGGGATAGATTGTGTACGGCGGCTTAAGCTTTGGGTTAAGTCTTAAAAGCTCGTCAACACTGACTCCGTGCTGCAGAGCAATTGAGTAAAGCGAATCGCCGCGGTGAATCAGATGCGCCGCTGTGGCAGTCGGAATAACCAAGGCTTGCCCCACGCTCAGGCGGTCGTTTTCGGAAAGGCCGTTTGAAGCTCTCAGCTGCTGAACGGTTACGCCGTAGGTGTTGGCAAGATTCCAAAGGGTGTCTCCTTTTTTAACGGTGTAAATAATCATTTTTCATCGCTCCTTAAACTTAAAAAATTTGTTTCTTCACTTGAAAAAATCACTGTAAGAATGCAATAGACTGCGGTTACCGTGAACGCTCCCACAGCGGCAACCGGCAAATTGCCGGTTACGTTTTTTATTGCGGCACCGCCCAAAAGCACCGCCGCCGCAGAAAACATCAGCGGTTTAAAAAGCCATTCCAAAAGCATAAACTTGGTTTTGGTAACCTTTAAAAGCCGTCTGAAATTAAGCAGTGAGGTTAAAAGATTGCTGTAAACCATAATAAGCAAAAACGCGCTGATGCCGCGCTTTCCCACAAAAAGAATTATTAAGGCAATGCGAGATGCCGCGTCTAAAACGCCGTATAAAAACGAGTGCGTTTGCTGGTCGAGTCCTTTTAAAATGCCGTCGCACACGCTTTCAAGATACATAAACGGCACAAGCGGCGCCAAAGCACGCACAAGAAAACCCGCGTTTTCTTTCGGATAAAAAAAATCGGAAATTTGGTTTCCGCAAAGAAAAAACACCGCAGCAATCGGCATAGAAACATTCACAACAAATCCGATGGCACTTCGGCAGGCGGACTGCACCTTGCCAAAATGACCGAGACTGACTGCGCGGCTGATTTCGGGAATGACCAGTGTCGAAAATGCCGTTAAGAAGGACGCCGGAAAAAACAGCAGCGGCATTACCATTCCCTTAAGCTTGCCGAAGATCGAAAGCGATTCCGCACGATTGCCGGTATATTCCGCCATAAACGCGGGAACCAAGAGGTTTTCTGTTGTTCTTAAAAGAGTTTGCAGATATCTCCCTGCCGTAATCGGCACTGATATGTGCAGCATTTTTTTGGTAACGGCAATGGAAGAGCCTGTATCTTTCCTTATATCTTTTGTGTGCTTTAAGTAAAGACAATAAGAATAAAGACAACTGACCCCCTCAGCCGCCGCGTCGCCTACCATTATCGCCGCAAGGCTGCATTCAAGACCAAGCCCTGAAAAGCGATGCACTGCTGGCAGTATAAACGCCATTCGCGCTGCCTGCTCTATAAGCTGCGCACAGCTTGGCACGGCGGTGTTTCCGGTGGCGAAAAAGTATCCTTTAACGCAGGAAGAAACACCCATAAACGGAAGAGCAAGTCCCATTAAACGTACAGAAAGAAGCGCCCTGCTGTCGCAAATAAACATATCCGTTATAGGTGCTGCCGCAAGAATTAACACGCCTGCCGTTAAAAATGCAGCCAAAAGCGACATCTGCACAGCGCGACGCACAATTTTAATGCAGCTGCCGCCAAGACTCGGCAGTTCTGCAATCATTCTTGTTACCGCTGTGGTTATACCGGCAGAGGCAAAGGTTGCAGCAAGCATAAAAACGGAAAAGATCAGCTGATAAAGTCCCATTCCCTCGGCACCGACAGCGGCAGCAAGCCATATTCTGAAAAAGATTCCGACAGTCCGCAAAACAAGTGAAGTGCCTGTTAAAATTGCGGCATTTTTTATAAACCTCTTATGCTTCATTTCACCCTCCGAAAAAAGCGTATAATAATAAATATGGTATTTTGCGGGAATTATTCCTTGTACCTTTTTACAGTTTGTTGTATAATAAAATCACGGCAGTATACCGCCGTTTACTTTACCTTCTGAAAAGAGGTTTTGCAAAATGAACACCCCGCTTGCGGACAGAATACGTCCTAAGACTCTTGACGAGGTTGTGGGACAGCGCCATTTGCTCGGCGCAAATAAACCGCTTAGAAAAATTATTGAATCGGGCAAAATTCCCAATATGATATTTTACGGTCCGTCGGGCGTCGGCAAAACCACACTTGCCGGAATTATTGCCTCACAAAGCGGAATGAGACTGCACAAGCTTAATGCCACCACCGCCACCACTGCCGACATAAAGGAAATTGTGGCTGAAATCGGCACGGTTGCAGGCTTTGGCGGCATTTTGCTGTACCTTGACGAAATTCAGTATTTTAATAAAAAGCAGCAGCAGATATTGCTGCAATTTATTGAGTCGGGCGATATAACGCTGATTGCTTCCACAACGGAGAATCCTTATTTTTATGTTTATAATGCAATACTCAGCCGCTCCACGGTATTTGAATTTAAAACGGTGGAGACTTCCGACCTTTTGCCTGCCGTTAAACGCGCGGCAAGACTGATGGCGGAAGAGATGAACGCCGAATGTGAGCTTTCGGACGAGGTTGCCGAGATAATTGCCAAGGGCTGCGGCGGCGATGTTCGCAAATCAATAAACGCGGTTGAGCTGTGCCTGCTTTCCGCAGAAAATGAGAACGGCAAGCTCGATGTATCTCCCGACACGGCGCGCGAGCTTTCTCAACACAGCGCAATGCGCTACGACCGCGAGGGAGACGACCATTATGACATAGTTTCCGCTTACCAAAAGTCAATGCGCGGCTCAGACCCCGACGCCGCACTTCACTATCTTGCGCGGCTGCTTGAGGCAGGCGACCTGCCATCTGCTTGCCGCAGGCTTATGGTATGTGCGTGTGAGGACGTGGGACTTGCCTATCCGCAGATAATCCCCATTGTGAAAGCGGCGGTGGATATCGCAAACGCAGTAGGACTGCCGGAAGCGCGCATACCGCTTGCGGACGCTGTTATAATGGTTGCAACCTGTCCTAAATCGAACTCCGCCTACCTTGCGATAAATGCCGCTGCGGAAGATATTAAACGCGGCAACTCGGGACCTGTTCCGAGAAATCTGCAAAACAAGCATTTTGACGGTGAGGACGCCGTGATTAAGGGTCAGCACTATATTTATCCGCACGACTATTCCAACCACTATGTTGAACAAAACTACCTTCCGGAAACTATGCACAATACAAAATACTATGAGTTTGGAAACAACAAAAACGAGCAAAGCTTTAAGGCATATTGGGACAGCATTAAGGGCAAAAAATGAGCGGTGTTTTTTAAAAACCACGCTGCAAAAGGAAAAGCAAGCCCACCGTTCACAGTACCGTTAACGGTACTGTGAACGGTGGGCTTGACTGTGTCCGA
>OLWD01000775.1_pt1 | contig 13336 bp, 10 predicted proteins | sample 1673971 | NCBI WGS metagenome assembly OLWD01 (sample SAMEA103958136, study PRJEB25191) | human gut metagenome | reverse complement strand
ACCACCGAGATCTACACTCTTTCCCTACACGACGCTCTTCCGATCTCTGATCTCGGCAACAAGGGTGACGGTATTTTCGTTTTTCAGCAGCACGGTCAGGTCTTCCAGCCCGTTGTCCCGCAGGGTGTCGGCGCGCATCCCGGAAAGCATGCCGCTTTCCCGCAGGGAGTCGTAATATTCCCACTGCACCATGTTGTGGTCAAAGGTCTGTATGGCGGCGCGATACACTGCAAGCTGCGTCTCGTCCGGGTCCAGTCCCATGCGCATGAGCAGCTCGGTGACCGAAAGCTTGTGCCCGGCGGCAAAATCGAAGCACCAGCCCTGAGAATAGATGGGGTCTGTACCGCCGTAGTAGCTGCGCACCACAAGGCTTACGCAGTCGCCGTACCAGTAGGCGTCCCAGTTGATATAAATCTCCGGGCTCCCCTCGTCCTGCTGCGGCTCGATCTCCGGGCTGTCCTCGTACTGTCGGAAGTCTGCCGCATACATGGCGGCAAGCTCATCGTTGAGATAAGCAGCGTCCGGGCTGTCGCACACAAGCTGTGGCACATGGATGGTCAGCTTCTGTGCGCTGCCCCACTCGTTCCGGACGGTTTTTTCCAGCGTGAACTGCTCCGTGATGCGGTCTTTTTGTGCCGTCTGCACCGCCGTGTCTGCGGCGCTTTGGGAAGCTGCGCCGGAGCCTGCGGGGGCAGCGGGAGCCGCCGCGCCGCCGCAGCCGGTCAGCCAGAGAGCCGCCGCCAGCACCGCAGCGGCAAGGCGTTTGTATTTCATGGTCGTTCTCCTGTGATCTCAGCCGTAGCTGCGGGTCATCTGCAGCTGGGTCTCGCCCTCGGCAAAGGGGTTTTGCCCGGCGATCATGGTCAGGGTCAGGTTCTCGTTGTACAGGTCGTTCTTGAACGCCGCCACAAATTCGAGCTCCTCATCGGCAGCGATGCCCAGCACCACGCCCTCGGGCACCACGCCCAGATACGCGGCATCGCCCCGATAGATGCGGCTGTTGTCCTGCACGCCCAGCTGGGCGCTGCCGTCGCTGGTCAGGTCCATCCAGCTCCAGCCGTTTTCGTCGGTGTAGTTGTAGGAGCCGGTGACGGAATAGGGGATCTCCTGCGCGCTCCACTCTGCCGACAGGGGGGCCAGTTCCAGCACAGAGCCATCCGCCCGGCGCAGGTTCACCTCGCTGCCGCAGAGTTCCAGCGCCACACTGTTGTTGGCAATGTAGATGGGGTCCTGACAGATCATGGCGTTGCCGAACATGAGGCAGCGCAGCACGTCCACATACTCCACCACGCCGTCTTTGGTCAGCAGATAGACCACCGGGCGGAAGAAGCCGTCCTCCTGCTCCCCGATGCACACGTCCACATACTCGTTATAAGCGCCAAGGATGGGGTAGCTGTGCTCCTGTTCCACCCGGATGCCAATGTCTCCCCATTGGTCGGTCTTTGGCGTGGGGCTCAGGGTGATGGTGGCCTGCGTTCCCTCCAGCTGCACCTGCACACCATCGTAGGTGTCGGTCAGCAGCGGGGTGTCAGTGGGGGGCAGCGAGAGCTCCATATCCAGCTGCTGCCAGCCTTCTTCGCAGCTGTACTTACCCCGGAGCACCAGTTGATCCTGCTGTGGCAAAAGCAGGCACAGGTTTTCCAGCTCATTGTATTCCAGCGTATCCATCCGCATTTGCGAAAGCTCTCCGCCGAGACGCAGGCCCTCGTAATACGCGCCCTGCGCCATCTCCCGGTCAAAGGCCTGCATGGCCTGCCGCTGCACCTGCGCCTGCACTTCGTCCGGGTCCAGCCCCATGCGCTGCAGCATCTCGGCTGTGGTGATCTGCCTGCCGGTGGCAAAATCGAAGCACCAGCCGCTGTAACGCCACGGGGCGGTGCCGCCGTAGCGGCTGCGCACCACCAGACTGACGCAATCGCCGTACCACCAGTCATCCCAGCCCACACCGATCAGCGGGGCTTCGCCGTCCGGCTGCCCGGCCTCCTCGCTGTTCTCGAACTCCCGGAAATCCGCTGCATAGATGGCGTTCAGCTCATCGTTGATGTAGGCGGCATCCGGGCTGTCGCATTCCAGCTGCGGCACATGGACGGAAATGCACTGCACCGCTTCCTCCCCCCACACGCCCGAAATGTTCTTTTCCAGCGTGTACTGGTCGGTGATGCGGTCTGTCTGGGCGGCCTGCGCCACCGCGCCGGGGGTGCTTCGGCTGCTGTCGGAGCTTTGGTCGGCAGCAACGCTGGGGCTGCTCTGGGTGCCGCCGCAGCCGGTCAGCAGCAGGGCCGCAGCCAGTGCAAGGCTTACAAGGTGTTGGTATTTCATGGCGGGCTCCTTTTCTATGGTGTGGTTCAGCCGTCTCCTATGCCTTGCCACTTGTCGATGATGTAGGCGGCCCAATAGGTCTTGTCGTTGATATCTACCACAGTGATGCCCACCTTATTCACCACCGGGTCGTCCTCATGAAGCCCCGGCACACCGCCGTAGTCCTTGATCAGTTCATCCACCAATTGCTGGAACTGGGCCTCTGTGGCGGGGTAAAGGCGATCCATGCTGTAAAGGTGCTTTCCTTCGTAGTCAAAATCCACGCCTACCCGGTACTGATTGAGCATACCGAAGATAGCTGTGGAGCCGGCACTGTAACCGGCTTCGTTCAGACCTTCCCACATCTTTGCGGCATAGTCGCCCTCCATCCGCAGCCTGAGCCCCTCTTCCGCTGGGAACTCCGGGCTGCCGTTATCCACAAACATCTGCACATCTGCCTGAATGGCGTGCTCCAGACCCTTGCTGTACTCGAACTTGATGTTCTCCACCTTTCGCCGGGCCAGCTCTGCGTTGAAAATGGTCAGGATCTTCTGCCCGTCCCGGATCACAGGGATCGGCGGCGAGGGAGGCGTTTCTGTGGCAGAGCCGGAACTTGTGGAGCCGGAGGAGCAGCTATCGTCACAGGCTGCCAGCGCCAGCATCACCGCCGATGCGCCGGAGAGCTTGAGGAAGGTCCGTCGGTCGTATCGTTTCATGGGGGTGCTCCTTTCTATAAAGCCCCGGACACAGGGGGAGTGTGCCCGGGGCAAACAGGGGGTAAATGGGAATTGTTGTTTTTACGGAGTCACTTTGCCTTTGGCAACGAGTGCGACCCAGTATTTCCCACCGCCATACTCGAACACCTGAATCGCAATCAGACTGGCCGATTTCAGATTTTCCTGAGTGTCCTCGTCCACCTGAAGCGGAAGATTTTGTGCCATCTTCTCTACGTCGTCCAAGTATATACATACCGGCATCATATTACCTGTATCCTTATCAGCAGCTATGCCGATCGGGGCGCTAAGATCATTATAGCGCTTCATTACCTCACCAAGATCTCCTATGGCGTCTTCAAATTTCATATCGCCCTTTGCAATCTTCACCACAAGTTCAGCTGCGGGCTTCAAGCCGTCATCCAGTGCGAGTGGTTCCTTCACCCCGGCTGCTGCGCGGTATTTTTTGATGGCTTCCAGCACCTTGGCTTCTCCACCGGTAGTGGGAACTGCGGGCGTGGAGGGTGCACCGCCGCAGGCAGCCAGTGCCAGCAGGGCGACCGATGCGCCGGTAAGGGTGAGGAATTCGCGTCTGTTCAGTTCTTTCATGGGGTGCTCCTTTCGATACAATATTTTATAGATTACGGTTCGCAACTTGCGGGAAGTCCGTGCATCCCTGCCCCGCTTCAGATCGGTGCAAAGTTTACCATTACCGCCACCGTATAGGTCTTGCCCTTAATGGTGGGGCAGTAGAGCCCGATCATCCACTGCTCGGGATGCGGACTCGCCAGTCCACGCCCGCCGGCCAGACTCCGCACAAACTCCCTGACCTCGCTCGGATTACTAGGATACAGTTGCTTTAATTGCATACCGTCATGGGTGTAGTTAGAAACTCCCGCAGTTCCCCGATAGCTTCCGTTTCCATATTTTTCCCTGATTCCCTCTATCATTTCAGACTCACGGCGTTGGTACTCGTGGAATACATCATCAGGCAAGCTCCATTTGCGGTAATCCTCCTCGTCTACTTCAGGTTCATTGTTTTCAAAGGGGCTGGCTGTAAACTTTGCGAGGTCGGCAGCCTCCTGACAGTAGACCAAAGACTTGCAGATCTTAAGGTCGGGATGGGTGATTACTTCTCTGTTGACTTCATACCAGACCTCGTTGATGGCTTTGAACAGGGCCATCTCTTTGCTCTCAGAGGCCGGAGGTGAGGGAGGTGAGGAGGGCCCGCCGCAGCCTGCCAGCGAGAGCGCCACAACGGCTGCGCCGGAGAGGGTGAGGAATTCGCGTCGGTTCATCTCTTTCATGGGGGTGCTCCTTTCTGTTTGTCCCCCCTGCTTTTTAGGGGGGCTGGTTTGGGTATTCTCTGCACTTGCAGTCCGCTCCATCTTATGCTATCCTTATGAATAGAATCCGCAGATGCCTGTTGACGCGTTTTGTGCACAGCGACAGGCTTTCTACACTGGCGCGGGACCTCTTCTGTTTGTACTGTATCATACCCGGGAAAAAATTGCCCCCTCAGAAAAGCCGTTTTTGGGGGGCAATTCCAAAAAAATTTTTGGGGCTTTGGGCTTCCCCCTCAAAAAATCCCCCCAAAAAGCCCAAAATTGGGGGGATTTTTGGGGTTTTTCCCACCAAAACAGGCAGCTGCAGCCCTGCCTGTGCCGGGTTTCCCCCTCTGGCTGCAATGTGCGGAAAGGAGTCATGAAAAATGGAACGAAGGACATTTTTAAAGCTTGCGGCGCTCGTCCCCGGTCTGGCTCTTGCGGGCTGCGGCGGCAGCAAGACCCTGCTCTCGCCCAAGGACCCCACCATGCTCAGCATCTGGCATGTGTACGGCGAACAGGCGGACTCGCCCATGAACCGCCTGCTGACCGAGTTCAACGACACGGTGGGCAGAGAGAAGGGCATCCTGCTCAACGTGACCAACATGACCAACAGCGCCGCCATCGGCGGCCAGCTGCAGGACGCCAAGGCCGGCAAGCCCGGCGCGCTGGACCTGCCGGACCTGTTCTCGGCCCATTCCGCGGACGCCAGCGCTCTGGGCATTGAGAACCTTGTGGACTGGAACGACTGGTTCACCGCCGAGGACATGGCGGCCTATGTGCCCGGCTTTGTGCAGGACGGCATCATTGACGGGAAGCAGGTGGTGTTCCCGGTGTCCAAATCCACCCAGCTCATCTTTTTGAACGGCTCCCAGTACGCCCGGTTTGCGGCGGACACCGGGGCGCAGCTTTCCACCCTTGCCACATGGGACGGCTTCTTTGAAATGGCGGGCGCCTACCGGCAGTGGTCGCAGGGCAAGCCCTTCTGCGCGCTGGATTACCCCCTGCGTCTGGTGGAGCTGAACGCGCTGGAACAGGGCAGCGGCGAGCTGTACAAGGGCAGCTGGTACGATCTGACCAACGAGACCTTCCGCGCTTCGTGGATGGAGTTTGCCCGGGCGCTGGTGCAGGGCGATATTCTGATCTCGGACCTGTACTCCAACACGCAGGTGATGACCGGCGAGACGCTGGCGGGCCTTGGCAGCTCTGCGGCCATCCTTTATTACAATGATTTCGTCACCTACCCGGACAACACCACCGAGCCCACCGACCTGCTGCTGGCTCCCCTGCCCCACGCCGCAGGCACCGCCACGCCCCTGATGCCGCAGGCCGGTGTGGGCCTGTGCGCCTTCAAGACCACCGGCCAGAAGGCCGAAGCCGCCGCTGTGTTCCTGCGCTGGCTCACCGAACAGCAGCGCAATCTGGAATTTGCCGCCGATACCGGCTACATGCCGGTGTCCAGCGCCGCCTTTGACGCCATTGCGGACTATCCCTTTGAGCAGCAGAGCTATCAGCGGCTGTACGACGTCTACAACGAAATGCGCATCCAGAACACCCCCCTGTCCGAACCGGGCATCGTGGGGTACCACGCCAAAGCCAAAGCCTTGTACGACAGCCTGCGCCAGCTCCAGAAGGACTACCCCCAGCGCCTTGCGGACGGCGAAACGCTGGAAGCCCTTGCCGAGGAAACATGGCAGCTGCTGTGTGACAATGCCTGAGCCTGCCGCTCAGCCGAAAAGGAGGGACTTTGATGCACTTTGTTGACCGGCACCGTGAAAAGATCCGCCAAAGCCCCATGAGCAGCCGGCTGCTGTGGGCCTGCCTGCTGCTGGTAGTGCTGCTGGTGTTGACCTTTGGTGCGGCACTGTTCCTGTTTGCCAGCCTGCACAACACCAAAAAGGACATCAGCCGCAGTCTGCAGATCCAGTTTTCGGTGTTCCAGAACGATATGGAGCGCTATTTTGACCAGCTGGCGGTCATGGGTGTGAACCTGTCCGAGGATATGAGCGCAGAGGTGGACAAGGAGCTTGCTCTGCGGCAGATGTCCTTTGCCCAGCTGAACGACTCCCCCGAGGTGCTGAACGCGCTGGAGGAGGAAATGATCGAGCCGCTGTGCCGCCGTCTGCGCCAGACCGGCTGTTCCGGCGCTTTTGTGCTGCTGGATGCCACCGTCAACACCCGCATGGAGGGAGCAGAGCATTCCCGCGCCGGGCTGTATGTGCAGAAAAGCGGTGCCGACACCCCCACCGTGCCCTTGCTGCTGTACCGGGGCAGTGCGGAGGTGGGCAAGGCCCACAGCGTGATGCCCCACCGCAAATGGCGCATGGAGTTCCAGACCGACCAGTTCCCGGACTACGACCGCTGGATGACCCCCGGCAGCACCCCGCTGTACCAGTCTTACACGCTGACCGAGCGGTTCGAGCTGCCCGGCACCTCGGAGGAGGTGCAGTTGTTTTTGCTGCCCCTGCGGGGGCGGGACGGCACGATGTACGGGCTGTGCGGCTTTGAGATCAGCGAGAGCTACTTCAAGCAGAACTTTGCCCAGCCCACCGGCTTTGACCGGCTGAGCTGCCTGCTGGCCCCGGCGGGAGACGGCCTTGCCGCCGATGCCGCCCTCAGCAGCGGCACCACCGGCGGCTACTACCATGCCCCCCGGAACACGCTGGTGCTGCGCAGCATAGGCGGCGGGCTGACCCAGTTGACCGGCCCCGACAGCGCCTATGCGGGCATCTCCCAGCTGTGCCGCCTGAGCGAGAGCCAGTCCTACCGGCTGGCGGTGTGCATCCCCATGGCAGACTACCGGAGACTGGTCTTTTCCGGCAATCTGCAGATGCTGCTCATCGGCCTGTTCATCGCCTTTTTCGTGGTGTTCTGCTGCATGAACTTCCACCGGCGCATTCTCTCGCCGGCGTTCCGGCAGTTCGAGGAGGACCGGCGGGAGTCCCGACGGCGGATGGACGAGTTGCAGCTGGAACGCCAGCAGATGCAGACTGAGCTGTCCCGGCTGGCGGACGTGTGCCGCAACGAGTCGGTGCCCGATGCCTTCCAGACCTTTGTGGCGGGCATCCCCACCCTGACCAAGACCGAACGCCGCATCTTTGACGGCTACGCCGCCGGGCTGCGCACCCGGGAGATCGTGGAGCAGCTGGACATCAAGGACAGCACCCTGCGCTTCCACAACAAGAACATCTACGAAAAACTGGGTGTAAGCTCCCTCAAGCAGCTGCAGCAGTTCGTGGCAATCCTGAACTCCGGCAGCGGCAGCGCCCCGGACGAAAAGTGACCCAGCAAGCAATGTTTTCGTCTATACAAAAACACTTTTTGCGTTGCAAAATGCTTGCTGAGAAAGCGCCCCAAACCCCTTTGATCTGCATTTTCAATGCAGGCTGCGCCTCCCTGCGGGATGCTTTTGAGGATGTCAATCGTCACATCCTACGAAAAAGCCTGTACCTTTTTGGCGCAAGGGTCAATAGAAGAATTTGATGGTTCATGGTACAATAGCAGACGTTGCGTGTTGTGCGGTTTGCACACGAACATAGTGAAAAGGAGCTGTTGAACGTGGATACGATCTATCTGCTGCCCGGTGAGGACCGCTGCTATATAAACTAAAGAACGCCGAGGGTTCCTCCCACATGGGAAGGGATTCCTCGGCGTTCTTCATTTCATGCTTTTTGATTGCCTGGTCAACAGTATCACGCGCCTTACGGCAATGCACAGATCACAGCCACTGTTTCAGCACATCGTTCAGCTTATTCAAATCAAGCGGTTTGGCGATATGCTCGTTCATGCCGGTGTTCTTTGCCAGTTGCACGTCCTCGGCAAAGGCATTTGCCGTCATGGCAATGATGGGCACTTTGCCCCGGCTGCCGGCAAGGGCACGGATCGCAGCAGTGGCTTCGTAACCATTCATGATGGGCATCTGGATGTCCATAAAAATGAGATCGTACCACTTTTCTGGCGCTTCCATCACCTTTTCGACTGCAATTTTTCCGTTTTCGGCGCTGTCGATGGTCACGCCCGTCATGCCTATGATCTCGGTTGCGATCTCACGGTTCAGCTCGTTATCTTCCACAAGAAGGATCCGCTTGCCCGCATAGTTTTCCTTCGCAAAGTCTTCCAGATAGTTCCGGGCGTTTTTCTCCTTCTTCCCGGATGTAAACTGCCGCAGAGTTGCCGTCAGACGGGAACGGAACAGCGGTTTTGCCATAAACGCATTCACGCCCACTGCTCTGGCTTCTTCTTCGATCTCGCTGAAATCAAAGGAAGTCAGGATGATGATCGTGACATCTTCTCCTACCTGTTCCCGGATTTTTCTGGCGGTTGCAATACCGTCCATTTCCGGCATCTTCCAGTCCAGGATCACCGCAAAATAGTCGCGGCCGGTCTTGTGCCGCGCCGCGCAGCGTTCCACGGCTTCCTTGCCGGTCAGGACCCATTCGCCCGCTATGCCGATCTCCTGAAGGGTTGCAACGGTGCTTTCGCAGCAGGTCTTGTCATCGTCCACGACCAGTACGGGCAGATCGAGCAGTTCTTTTTCCTGTTCCTTCTCGTTCTCCTGAAGCTTCAGATAGACCGTGACCGTGATCTTCGTTCCCTTGTTGGGAGCGCTTTCGACCTGAATGTCACCATTCATCAGGTTGACGATGTTTCTTGCAATGGCCATGCCAAGACCGGTGCCCTGCACCTTGGTCGTCCGGTGATCGTCTGCCCGGCTGAACGGCTCGAACATGATCTTCTGGAATTCCGGCGTCATACCGATGCCGTTGTCCTCGATGGAAAACTCGTAGCAGCCAAGCTCCGAGAAGCCGTTCGGTTTTTCCTTGATCGTAAGGGTGATGTTTCCTCCATCCGGGGTGTACTTGACGGCGTTGCTCATCAGGTTCACAAAGACCTGCTGGATGCGCAGGCTGTCGCCGCAGACAGCTTCGTGCTCGATGTGCTCAACATGGACTTCGAGCTGATGTTTGTGCTCGTCGATTGCCGGTTTTGTGAGGGTGAGCAGGTTATCGACCAGCTCCGGCAGGCTGAAATCCTCCTCGGCAAGGCTCATTCGCCCGCTCTCGATTCTGGCCATATCCAGCACTTCATTGATCAGTCCCAACAGATGACGACTCGACTTTGTGATCTTGCCAAGGCACTCGACCACCCTGTCCTGACTCTCGATATTCGCACCCGCAATGGCGGTCAAGCCAATGATTGCATTCATCGGTGTGCGGATATCATGGGACATATTGGAGAGAAATTCTGTCTTGGCACGGCTTGCGTTTTCCGCTGCCCGGTACGCATCCTTCAGTGCCTTATGGGATTCGATCTCGGCCTTTTTCTCCTGTGACACATCCATAGATGCCAACAGTGCTTTGACCAGTTTTGTGCCATCCCACTCCAGCGGAATGAAGGAAGCGATCTTATAGGTGTTCTCATCTATGGAGCAGTATTCAAATTTGTAGATGTCGTTCTCGCCCTGCAGATTCTTTCGGATATTTTCCGGTGAGAACAATGCGTCCACCGCCGCCAATGGCTCCAACGTCTTATACCTTACAGCCACCTGCTCCACAAAATCATGGTAGGTTCCCGTCGGCGCGTATATCATTTCACCTTGCAGATTATAGAACCGATACCGGTCATTCTCCAGATCGCAGACGACAAAGCGGTCCAGCAGACGCACCATACTCTTGATCAAAAGATCCATCGATGCGTTATCTGAGGCCATCTGCATCCGCCGTGCCGTCTCTGCTTTGGACTCTGTGATGTCCCGCAGAAAAATCATCGCATATTCGGAATCTTCGATCTCGCCGCGCATGACCACGTTGCTGACCCATCGTTCCTCCCCATCCAGAACGATGCGGCACTCCTGACGCAGCTCCGTCTCAAGCCCCTTTAATTTTTCCGTGATGTAGGCGCGATTGTAGAAATTCGTTACAGACTTTTTGTCCTCTTCAACCACATAGTTATCCACAAGGAATCTGACTAGTCCATCCCATGTGTGGTTCTGCTCAAAGGCCGTCATCAAAGAGGGCTCCACTTTGAAAGTGTCAAAGGTGTTCTTTTCCAGATTTACATAGTATTCGCAGAGGTTTGCGCTGGTAAATGCACGGTGAAATGCCGCTGCCCGCTGCGCCTGCATCCGGCTTCTTTTTTCCGCGTCAATGTTGCTGATGATTCCGGCAATTCGATTGGCCGAACCATCCAGACGGCGTATCACCTCCGCCGATGCCCGGAACCAGTGGTATTGGCCATCCTGCATTTTCAGTCGGTACTCAACATTATACTTCGTAGCATTGGTTTTGTCCGCAATCGTTTCCAAAAGCAGCTGCATTACCCGGTCATAGTCCTCCGGGTGCAGAAGGTTCGACCACGAATCCAGTTTGTTCGGAAAATCCAGAATGTCATGATATCCAAGGATCTGCCGGAACGCATGGCTCCAGTTCACATGAACGATCTCACCGTTTTCATTACACTCAAAATACCATAGTGCAGAATGGATGGATTCATTAACCAGCGCAAGGTTCTCATACGCCCAGTTCATCTGTACTGACATGATCCAGATCGGTGTTCCATCCGTATCGACTGCATCTTTTTTGTAGAGACGCACATAGACGGGAGCCCCATCTGCCGTGAGGATCCGGCCTTCCCCTTCGCCTTGGAGCTGACGAAAGCGTGCATTGTCGAGGAATGCGGCATCTTTCTTATAGAAAAGATTCTTCAGCGAACCCTTTGTCTGCTCCATCAGGGACTCATAGCTGTGGTTCAGATTATGCAGCAACAGATCACTGACCGACAGGATCGACAATTCGGCATCATAGTACCCGGTAATGGTTCCGACACCGCCATTATGATAGATCGTCTCCTGCATGGCCTGAAATGCATTTTTTCCCAGCCTTACCGTATCGGAAGTGTAGATTTCATCTGTAAGTCTTCTATCGAATTTCATTTTCATCCTCGTAGGGTTTTGATCCCGCCGCATGCTTCAATTCTGGTATGTCTTTTATGGTCAACTGGCATACTGATTTGTGATCAAGCTTGTACAGTATAACTAGTATAGTATACTTGCGCAGCGTTTCGTTTTCAAGCGCTAATTGGCATTGGTTGTGTAAAAAAGAGAGGCCAATCTGCGTGAAAATTTACGCAAGTTGATTCCTGTACTTTTCCACGATCCGGCTATCCGTATAGACAGCCGCCCTGCGATGCGGTATACTCGAACCAGATCAACATTTTCAGGAGGAAAATCATGGTGGGAGAAAACAACAAGGTGGTCATCGTTACCGGAGGAAGCTCCGGCATCGGGCGGTGCACGGCATCCGCTCTGAAGGAGAACGGCTGCATCGTCTATGAGTTCAGCCGCAGAAATATCCCTATGGAAGGCGTCACCCATCTGTCCGTAGATGTGACCGATGAAGATGCGGTCAACGCCGCTGTGCAGCAGGTCCTCCAAAAAGAGACCAAAATTGATGCGGTGATCAACTGTGCAGGTTTTGGCATTTCCGGTGCGGTGGAGTTTACGTCCATGGAGCAAGCCAAAGCACAGTTTGATGTGAACTTCTTCGGAACGGTCACTGTAAATAAAGCGGTTCTCCCCTTCCTGCGCCATCAAGGGAAGGGGCATATTGTGAACATCAGCTCTGTTGCTGCCGTAGCGCACATTCCGTTCCAGACCTTCTACTCTGCAAGCAAAGCCGCCGTTTCTTCTTACTCTTACGCTCTGGCAAACGAAGTCAAGCCCTACGGCATCCATGTTACCGTCGTAGAGCTTGGTGACATCTGCACCGGATTTACAAAGGCACGTCAGAAAAGCATTCTCGGCGATGATGAATACGGTGGACGTATCTCCCGGAGCGTCAGTCAGATGGAGCACGACGAGCAAAACGGCATGGACCCGGCACGCATTGGACGGTACATCGCCGGTATTGTGGAGAAAAAGAAGCCGGCGGTCGTTTATGTTGCCGGTGCACAGTATAAGTTCCTGAGCCTGCTGTGCAAGCTTCTGCCCGCCGCAGCACGCGGAAAGATCGTGGGGAAAATATACGGGTAACAGGCGCATTGCTCCGCAAAGCTGCTATATAAACTAAAAAATCCGCCGAGGATGCCTCCCAACAGGGAAAGCTCCTCGGCGACTTTTTTTAACGTGTCTGTGTTTTCTCGGTGGTGTTCTTTTCCTCTGCAAAAAAACGTTCTACATTTTTCTGTGCCCGAACCAGTTCCTGCATCTCGTTCCGCGCCTTGCGGTAGTCCGGGTATCGTCCTCATACTGGTCAACCTCCCTACCAAAAACAGCCCTCCCGGCCGTCATGGTCAGGAGGGCTGTTTTCAGTCGATAAGCTTTACAATTCCAGCCGCATGGAGATCAGTTCCTGATATCCAGCGTTTCGAGAGCGAAAACCTTTTGGGTTTCTGCCATATTCCACAAATCCTGCCGTCTGGTACATGAAGATTGCTCTTGCGTTCTCCGCCACTACATCCAGCTCCAACTGAGCGTATCCGGCGGTTTTAGCGCAATGGATACAGGCTTCCATCAAGGCTCGCCCGATCCCCAGACCCCAATACTCTTTTAGGATGCTGACGCCAAATTCGGCACGATGCGCCACTTTATACTGCGCTCCGATTGCATCAATTCCAGCAGTTCCTGCCACTTTACCGTCCACAAAGGCGATCAGTTCGATCTCATTCGGACTGGTTGCTTTTTTCTCCAAGTAGCGGCTTTCCTGTTCCGCATCAAAGTGATTTTCATCGGGATAACTCAGCAGATAATCTGTTTCTGCGTGTGTCAAATCAAAGTTTTCAAGCACAGCGCTTCCATCGGATGCCACGCCGTTTCGGATGTGGACGATCAGTCCTTTTGGTGTGATAACCGTTTGATCGTATTGCATTTTTCCTCCTGAATCTCTCAATCCGCTGCGCCTGCTAATTTCAAAAATTTCTTGTCCGACTGGATGCCCTGTGTCACGAATTTCCCATCCCGGAACAATGCGTATGTTGTGACCGGTGCGGGCACATTCTGTGCCG
>OLWD01000766.1_pt1 | contig 13375 bp, 10 predicted proteins | sample 1673971 | NCBI WGS metagenome assembly OLWD01 (sample SAMEA103958136, study PRJEB25191) | human gut metagenome | reverse complement strand
CGGCAGCGTCATCGCAAAAATTGAAAGCACAGAGGGGTATCCTCCGGTAGTGCGACTGGGCGCGAACGGCTTGAAAATCACAAAGACGGATTTCCGGAACAAGCTGAAAGAAATGATTGATACAAAGAAAATTGCTTAAAGTCCAACTTTTGGGATGCAAAGTGTGCTATTCTATAATTAAAAGGTAAAAAACAGAAAATCTGGAGGAACAAACCTATGTCCATGCAGGAACTGCAAAAGCAGACGGATGCCAATATCAGCGCAAAAGCCGACCTGATCTGGCAGATTGCCACCCATCTGGTTGGCCTGTTCAAGCCCCATGAGTACGGCAAGGTGATTCTGCCCATGACCGTGCTGAAACGTTTTGATGATGCCCTCCGCAAAACCAAGCCTGCCGTTGTAGAAATGGCAAAAAAATTGGATGCCCAGCACATTGAGGGTGCTGCCCGTGATGGTATCCTCTGCCGTATTTCCGGTTTCGACTTCTACAACACCAGCAATTTTGATTTTGCCAAGCTGGTTGCTGAGCCGGACGATGTGGAAAGCAACTTTGAAGCCTATCTTCAGGGCTTTTCCTCCAATGTCAAGGACATCATTGAGAACTTCGACTTTGCCAACACCGTCAAGCTGATGGTCAAGGGCGGCGTTTTGTTTGTCACCCTGCAGGAGTTCAACTCCAGCAAAGGCGATATGTCGCTGGATAAGATCACCTCCACCGACATGGGCTACATTTTTGAGGAACTGATTCGGAAATTCTCCGAATCCTATGACGAGCAGGCTGGTGCCCATTTCACAAGCCGGGACATTATTTACCTGATGACAGAGCTGCTGATCGCACCGGAGAAAGAGCAGATCGCCGCCGAGGGCTGCACCAAGACCGCCTACGATATGGCCATGGGCACTTCGCAGATGCTGGGCTGCCTGACCGAGCGCTTGCAGGATGTTAGAAAGGATGCCACTCTGACCTGCTTTGGACAGGAGTTCAACCCCGAAACTTATGCGATCGCCAAGGCAGATATGCTGATCAAGGGCGGCAACGCATCCGGCATGAAATACGGTGATACCCTGAGCGATGATGCGTTCGGCGGCTATGAATTTGACTATGTGATCTCTAATCCTCCCTTCGGCATTGACTGGAAGCGTGAAAAATCGCAGGTGGAAGCCGAAGCAAAGCGTGGTTATGATGGCCGTTTCGGTCCCGGCCTGCCTGCGATTTCGGACGGACAGATGCTGTTTATGCTCAACGGCGTAAAGAAGCTGAAGGAAGGCTCCGGGCGTATGGCGATCATTCAGAACGGTTCTTCTCTGTTCACGGGCGATGCCGGCAGCGGTGCCTCCGAGATTCGCCGCTATCTTATCCACGAAGATCTGGTGGAAGCCATTGTGCAGTTGCCCACTGACTTGTTCTACAATACTGGCATCTCCACTTACATCTGGGTTCTGACCAAGGGCAAGCCCATGAGCCGCAGCGGACGGGTGCAGCTCATTGATGCCAGCAAGTGCTTCGTCAAACGCCGCAAGAACATTGGTTCCAAGCGTGTAGATCTGGATGACGCCTGCATCGACCTGATCCTCAAAGCCTACGAGGGCTTTGACCAGAATGAGGTCTACACCGCCGATAACCTTGTTGTGGAGTCCAAGGTGTTTGAGAACGATTTCTTCGGCTTCACCAAGGTGACGGTGGAGACGGCACAGACCGATACCAACGGCAAGCCACTGCTGAAAAAGGGCAAAAAGCTGCCGGTCAAGGGTGCCACCGACAGCGAAATCATCCCCTTGTCCGATGACATTGACGCTTATATGGAAAAAAATGTTCTGCCCTACAATCCGCTGGCCTACATTGACCCGGCAAAGGATAAGATCGGTTACGAGATCCCGTTTACCCGGCTGTTCTATAAGTTTGAAGCCCCGGAACCGTCTGCATCCATCTTTGAGGACATCAAGGCGTTGGAGGCAAAGGAAACTGTTCTGATGAAGGAGCTGTTTGGAAATGCGTAAAATGAAGGATAGCGGCGTGGAATGGATTGATACCATCCCGGAAAACTGGAAAGTTGTTCCAATGAAAGCCTTGTTTTCATTTGGAAAAGGACTACCTATTACAAAGGACAACTTGACTGATGCAGGAATACCCGTTATTAGTTATGGTCAGATTCATGCAAGGTGGAACAGTGGAGTAACAACACACAAAGATTTATTTCGTTTTGTTGATGCTTTCTACCTTGAAACAAACGCGCAGTCATTGGTGAAAAAAGGTGATTTTATCATGGCCGACACCTCCGAAGACAGGGAAGGCTGCGGTAATTGTGCCTATATTGATACTGACGATGTTATATTTGCTGGATATCACACTATAATCCTACACTCCTTGAGCCAAAGTGAAAATAAATACCTTGCATATCTTTTCCTGACTGATTCTTGGCGTAGTCAAATCAGAAAAGTTGTCTCCGGCGTTAAGTTGTTTAGTGTTTCCAGACGAATTTTAGGCTCCTGTTCAGTTATTGTTCCGGACAATGCTTCAGAAATCGTTAAATTTCTTGATAAACAGTGTGCGGGCGTTAATGCCCTGATTTCCAATGTGCAGGCGCAAATCGAAAAGTTGAAAGCCTACAAGCAGAGCTTGATCACCGAGGTTGTCACAAAGGGACTTGACCCCAATGTGCCTATGAAGGATAGCGGCGTGGAGTGGATTGGGGTAGTTCCGAAACATTGGGTGATTATCCCGTCAAAATTTCTATTTGAAAACTGTGATGAACGTCGTAGAGAAAACGATGTTCAGTTAACAGCAAGTCAAAAATATGGCATGATTTCCCAGAAAGAATATATGCGTAGAGAAAACGCAAGAATTGTCCTTGCAGACAAGGGCTTGGAAAATTGGAAGCACATAGAACCGTTTGATTTTGTTATCAGTCTGAGAAGTTTCCAGGGCGGCCTCGAAATGAGCGAGGTGTCTGGTTGTGCAACGTGGCATTATATCGTTTTACGAGCACAGCAAAAAACACATCCTTATTACTATAAATGGCTATTCAAGTCTTCGATGTATATTACAGCTTTACAGAGGACCTGTAATTATATCAGAGATGGGCAGGACTTGCGATACAGTAATTTTGTCAAAGTGCCTCTTTGTATCCCTACCTTGGAAGAGCAGAAACAAATTGCAGACTACCTTGATAAAAAGTGTTCTGAAATTGACGAGCTGATTGCCGTCAAGCAGACCAAAATCGAAAAACTGGAGCAGTACAAGCGCTCCCTCATTTATGAGTATGTAACCGGAAAGAAGGAGGTCTCCTGAGTGGAAACAAGCCTTGCGGATATCAAAAAGCAGTATGAGAAGCTAAAGGGCATCTTGGGCGATAAGGATACTCTTGAGCTTTCATACGAGGATGATCTTCGCTGTCAGGATGCGTTGAGCCTGCTTAAGAGCCGCAACTACATTCTGGATGCCAGCACACTATACGAAAAGCGGTACATTAAGGCGGCTGAATGGGATGGCTTTGGGGACTGGTTGAACGAGATGATAAAAGAATCCAACCGGATGAGCCGCCGGGAATGGACGATTGCCATTGTCAGTGCTGCGATTGGCGCAGCTATCGGTCTGATTCCTACAATTATTGGCGCATTATGTTGATTTATCTGTCCATGCAGTGTTATGATAGACGAAAGAAAAGCGATTCGCAGCCCAGCCAACATCTGATGGAGGTGCCCCATGCAGGAACAAAGCTCGGATAAAGAAAACAGGCTGCCCGCAGAGATCAGGCAGACAGATGAAATTGCTCCTGCCAAGGGCAACTGCCTGCATATCACGCAGGACAGCAAAGGAGTTGATTTCGGCGCACTGCTGGAACAGGTCGTTCAGTATGTAAGCATGGGCGATATCCTGAACAAAATCCATGTCGGGACACAATATGTGGTGCAGATTCCGACAGAATTTCAGTCTGCGTATGAGTCCGGCAAAATGTTCATCATGGAGAACATGAAAACCGGGAAGAAGTGGCCCAGCCTGATGAAGATTGCCAAAGATGGAAAGCAGCAGGTCGTAACACCGCTTCCGATTGCGGAACAGACAATCGTGCAGGGCAACCCGATACAGGAATTAGCCAACTGGCAATATCAGCTTGTGATGCAGCAGCGAATGTACAGATTGAGCGATATGGTGGAGAAAACGTACCGTGCGGTCGAGCGGATTGAGAATGGCCAGATGGATGACCGGATTGGTCTGCTGGAAGCTGGCAGAAAGGGTCTGCTTTTGGCAATGACCATGCCGGAGGGCGATGCGCGGAACCGTCAGATCGACTCCAGCAGGCAAAATCTTCTTGTGGCACATTCTCAGATTGGAAAGACCCTTGAACGCCGTGCCATAGAATTTGAGCCATTGCCCAAGAATCCGTTGATTCGTTTTGCACGTGTGCTCCTCCACGATGAATACAATGCAGAAAAAGGCAGAGCTGTAGAAGAAATTCAAGAGTATTATGACCTGTATCTACAGGCAACCAATCTGCTTGCCACCTCTTACGCCCTGTGTGGAAATCTGGAAACGGCAGAGCAAACATACAGTATCAGTGAATCCGAACTGGAAGCTATCGACTTCAGCAAGGTGGAAACAATCAGCTACGAGTACAGCGAGCTAAAAGATATGTTCTATTCTGATCCGATCGGGTATCTTGCCACAGAGCAAGAAAAGTGTCTGGACAAAGCGAAAAGCTACGATTACGTTGCCCTTGAAGTAAGCGGAGAAAAATTGTTGGAGGTTCTTGAAAATGGACGAGAAAAAACAGTTCCAGAAGCAAAAACTGAACATTGATGCTCACAGAGGAATGGAGCAGGGTGCAAAAGTGCTGAAAGGCGTAGCTAGCGCAGCAGTAGCTATTGGAGTTCTTGTAGTGAATAAACAGAATCTGAAAGCTCTTAGCGACACCCTCAAAGCGGCAAGACAGCTTCTGAAAAAATAAGGGGGACACCATGGACAAAAGCGAGAAACGGTTTGAGCGGGACATTGAAGCTTTTCTGATCTCACCGCAGGGCGGGTACACGCAGTTCAATGGGCAGGATGCCGACGGCAACTGGGTACATAACCGTCAGCACGATGTGGCAAGGTGCATCTATATGGATGTGCTGTGTGAGTTTATTGCAAAGACCCAGCCCAAAGAATGGGCAAAATATACCCGCTATTACGGTGAAAAGGCAGAAGAAAAGCTGTATCACCGTCTGGAAACCACCATCGCTAATCAAGGGCTTCTGTTTGTTCTCCGCAATGGCATCGAGGATATGGGCTGCAAGCTGCGGGTGTGCTATTTCAAGCCGGAATCCGGGCTGAACCCCGAAGCTGTGGAACGGTATGAAGCAAATATCCTTGGCTGTACCCGGCAGTTCCGTTATTCTACCGCCAATACAAACACCATTGATATGGTGCTCTCGGTAAACGGCATCCCTGTGGTGGCACTGGAGCTGAAAAACCAGCTTACGGGGCAGGACTGCGCCTGCGCCATGAATCAGTACAAGAGCGACCGCAGCTCCAAGGAGTTTGCATTCCGCCTGAATCACCGCTTTCTGGTTTATTTCGCCGTTGACCTCTATGAGGTGTGGATGACCACCCGGTTAGAAGATGGTAATACCCGGTTCATGCCCTTCAATCAGGGTTCAAACGGTGCAGGTGTCAGCGGCGGTGCAGGCAACCCGGTCAATCCTGATGGCTACGGCACCAGTTATCTGTGGGAAGAAGTGCTGCAACGTGATAGCCTGCTGGACCTGATCCACCGCTTTATCTCCTACGTCAAGGAAAAGGAAGAAGTGGTGAAGAATGGCGTGCCCAAAATCGTCATCAAAGAAAAAATGATCTTCCCCCGCTACCATCAGTACGATGTTGTGCGGAAGGTGCTGGCAGATGTAAAGCAGAACGGTCCCGGCAAAAACTATCTGATCCAGCATTCGGCAGGCTCCGGCAAATCCAACTCGATTGCGTGGATCGCCTATCGGCTGGCCGCAGTCCATGACGATCAGGACAACAGCATCTTCGATTCAATCATCGTTGTCACAAACCGTGTGGTGCTGGACAGCCAGTTGCAGGACACCATCAACAGCTTTGAGCATCAACACGGGCTGGTAGAAGCCATCGACGACAAGAAGAACTCCCACACACTGGCACAGGCCATCAACGACAAAAAGCGCATTATCATCTGCACCATCCAGAAATTCCTTTTTGCCAAGAAGGATATGGAAACGTTCCGTGGACGGAAGTTTGCGATCATCATCGACGAAGCCCATCAGGGACAGAACGGCGAAAGTGCAAAATCTCTCCGCCGCAGTCTAATCGATGTCGGCATTGCCACCAAGGAATACGCTGCGGAAGCAGGTGTCTCGGAAGATGAAGTGGATCTGACGGATGATTATATCAACGAAATCATCGGTCAGGGACGGCACGAAAATCAATCCTTCTTTGCCTTTACCGCCACCCCGAAGGGCAAGACCATTGAGAACTTCGGAACGGAAATCGGTACCAATGCGGACGGCGAACCCATCAAAGCACCGTTCCATGTTTATTCCATGCGGCAGGCCATCGAGGAGCATTATATTCTGGATGTTCTTGCCAACTATACCACCATCAAGGAAGCGTTCAAGCTGATTCGGGTATCTGAGGACAACCCGGAGCTGATTGAGGGTCAGACCGCCCGTGCGCTGTTCAAGTATTATAAGAAGCATGGCTACACCATTGCACAGAAAACCGAAATGATTATGGCAAACTTCCTGGATAACTGCCGTTATCAGATTGATCGCAAGGGCAAAGCCATGATCGTTGCAGACAGCCGTGCCAACGCCGTACGCTACTATCTCGCTATCAAGCGTTACATTGAGGCCCACCCGGACGAATGCACCGGTTGTGATGCCATGATTGCCTTCTCTGGTGAGGTCACGCTGGAAGATTACCCCAGCGATAAGCCGTTTACTGAGGCAACTATGAACCTTGACGAAAAGGGGCGGTACATCACTACAGACAAAAAGTTCCGTCAGGCGTTCCACAGCAACCAGTATAATATTCTGGTGGTTGCCAACAAGTATCAGACCGGCTTTGACGAACCGCTGCTGCATACCATGTATGTGGACAAGAAGCTGCGGGATGTGACCGCCGTGCAAACGCTTTCCCGCCTGAATCGTACCCATCCGGGCAAAAACAGCACCTTCGTTCTCGATTTTGAAAACACCGAGGAGGATATCCGAGACGCATTCCTGCCCTATTACGAAACAACCATTCTGGAGGGCAGCACAGACCTGAACAAAGTATATGATCTCCGTAACAAGATCCGGGATTATATGCTATACAACTATGACGATGTGGATGCCTTCAATAAGTTTATGGCAGCGCAGGGTGATAAAAAGCAGGATGCCGTTGCGCTTGGCAAGCTGGCAAGTCTGTTCCGCCCGGTGATTACACGGTATCAGGATCTGGGAGAGGAAGACCGTTACACCGCCCGCGATTATATTCGCAAGTTCAATGGCGCATATTCCTACATTACACAGCTTGTGCGCCTCCATGACAAAGACCTGTTCAACGAGTACCAGTACACGCTTCACCTTGCACGGCTGCTGCCCAATCCCAATGAAAACGAATTTGTGGACATTGAGGATAAGATCAAGCTGGAATACGCTTCCCTGAACGAAACTTTTAGGGGTGCTATTGTTCTGGACGAGAAACCGACTATCCTCACGCCCACCAAGGGACTTGCACCGAAGGTACCGAACAAGAAAACAGATACCCTGCAAAGCATTATCGACAAGGTGAACGAGCGCTTCAATGGCAACTTCACTGATTCCGACCGAGTGATCATCGAGGGCATCTACCAGATGTTCATGAAGGATTCGGATGTTAAGAAGTTCAAGAAATATGCCAAGGATAACAGCACTGAAATGTTTGTGCAGTCGCTGTTCCCGGATAAGTTCAAGGATATCGTGACCCAGTGTTTCCTTGATAACAACGATTCCTTCTCTAAGCTGTTCAACGATCCAGACTTTTATAACAAGGTGCAGGAGGCGATGGCCGCCGAGCTGTATAAGGCGTTGAGAAAGGATTAAAGTTCTATCAATACTCCCCCACGTCCATACTGGAGCCGCTGATGCCCTGAATAGCGATCAAGGCTGCCGAAAGCACCTACTACAAAATGCAATCCGCTGTCCAACAGTGTTTTAGTTGAAACGCTCTTGGACAGCGGATTTTGTTATTTTTTGTCAAAATCAGTATTGCGCCACAGGCTTAATTCTGTTAGCACCATATAAATGGTTATCACGATCTCTATTATTTTTAATAAAAGCAATGCAGATACAATATATTTTCTGAGATCAAGAACTTCTATTCGATCAGATGCGGTTTATTCTCGATCATTGAATATTCTTCTAACGGGCGCTATAATAAAAGAAAACGGTAAGGAAGTGCACCTATGCTCTACCCCGGACTGTACGAACAGGTCATCAACAACGCGCTGAACCGCGAGCTTGCAGAGATTCCGGAAGCCCGCAAGTCCACTGCGCCCATCGACACGGCGGAGGCTGCCAAGGTGCTGGCGCAGTATCTGACCGATGTGGTGCAGAAGGGTCTTGAGAACGTACAGGATAACGGCGGCGGCATCGAGGCGCAGATCCAGCTGGCAAACCAGATCATAAATACCATCCAGGCTACTACAGAGGAAGCTGACTTTGCCGCGCTCAGTGTTGACCAGCGGGCAGAGCAGCTTCTTGCACTTTTGCAGCAGAACGACCCGCGCCTTGCTACAGGGAAAAGCGCAAAAGACCTTGACCGCCCGGAGACCTCTATTGCGCAAAGTTCCCTGTTTACCGGCGCTATCCATGAGCCGCAGATGTACACGGAGCTGAAAAAGGAGATCGTTTCCGCCGACCGTATTGATATGCTGGTCTCCTTTATCAAGTGGAGCGGCTTACGCCTCATCATGGACGAGCTGCGGCAGTTTGCGCAAAGCGGCGGTGAGTTGCGCATCATCACCACCTCTTATATGGGCGCTACGGACGTAAAAGCCATTGAGGAGCTGCGCGCACTGCCCAATACGAAGATCAAGGTGAGCTACGACACCAAGCGTACCCGGCTCCACGCAAAGACCTATGTGTTTTACCGGGACACCGGTTTTACTACGGCGTATGTAGGCTCCTCCAACCTGTCCAATGCGGCAATTTCCAGCGGTCTGGAATGGAACGTCAAGGTGACCCAAAAGGACCTGCCGGAGACCATTGAAAAGATCGCAGCCACTTTTGAAAGCTACTGGAATTCCAGCGAGTTTGAATATTACGATGAAGGACAGCGGGAACGGCTGACCCGCGCCCTGAAAGCCGAAAAATACAGCGAGGCCGACCACAGCGGAATCTATACCCTGGATATTTTGCCCTATTCCTACCAGCAGGAAATTCTGGACCGGCTGGATGCCGAGCGCACCGTTCGGGGTTACAACCGCAACTTGGTAGTCGCCGCCACCGGCACCGGCAAAACTGTGATCTCTGCACTGGATTACAAGCGCTTCTGCAGGCAGCATCCGGGGCAGCCCTGCCGTCTACTGTTTGTGGCACACCGGGAGGAGATCCTGAAGCAGAGCCTGTACACCTTCCGGGCGGTACTGAAGGATGCCAATTTCGGTGAACTGTATGTGGGCAGTCACAGAGCCGACAGCATTGATCATCTGTTTGTTTCCATCCAGACCTTCAATTCTCAGGAGCTTGCCGCCAAAACGGCAGCAGATTTTTACGATTACATCGTTGTAGACGAGTTCCATCATGCAGCTGCACCCACTTATCAGAAGCTGTTGGAATATTACCAGCCGAAGATCCTGCTTGGACTGACCGCCACCCCGGAACGCATGGACGGCAAAAGCGTTCTGGACTATTTCGGCGGACGCATTGCCGCCGAGATCCGTCTGCCGGAGGCCATTGACCGGAAACTACTTTGTCCCTTCCAATATTTCGGCGTCACCGACACCGCAGATCTGAGCAGCCTGAAATGGCGTACCGGCGGCTACGATAAAAACGAGTTGTCCAACCTGTACACCCTCAGCGGCATGGTGGCGGAGCGCCGCGCTGACCTTGTGGTGAACTCCATCCTGAAATATGTCACCGATATCGACGAGGTGAAGGGTCTGGGCTTCTGCGTTTCCATTGCTCATGCCCAATTTATGGCGCGCTACTTTAATACCCATGGCATTCCATCTATGGCACTGACCGGCGACTCTCCTGACGAGGAGCGCAACGCTGCAAAGCAGCGGCTGGTTTCCGGGGAGCTCCGTTTTCTCTTTGTGGTGGACATTTACAACGAGGGCGTGGATATCCCCGAGGTGAACACGGTGCTGTTCCTGCGTCCTACCGAGTCGCTGACCGTGTTTTTGCAGCAACTGGGGCGTGGTCTGCGTCTGGCAGAAAACAAGGATTGCCTGACCGTGCTGGACTTCATCGGGCAGGCAAACAAGAAGTACAATTTCGAGGAAAAGTTTACGGCCCTGCTCTCCAACACCACCCACAGCGTCAGCCGAGAGATTAAAGAGGGTTTTGTCTCTGCGCCCAAGGGCTGTTATATCCAGCTGGAAAAGATCGCGGCAAAATATGTGCTGGATAATATCAGCGCCTCCTATGACCGCACCTCCGGGCTTGTGGCGCGGGCGGCTGCCTTTACCGAGGATACCGGCCTGCCTTTGACACTCAGGAACTTCCTCGACTACTACCATCTTGACCCGCGTGCGATTTACAGCAAAAAGATCTGCTTCAGCAGACTGTGCGTCCGCGCAGGGGCGGCATCCGATTTTGCAGAGCCTTTGGAAGAAACTATGACCAAAGCCCTTGCCCGCTTTGCGGTCGTGGATTCCCGCAGGTGGATTCGATTTTTGCTGGAGCTTCTGCCGAAATTGGATAACACCGACTTTGCAGCCCTGCCGCCGGTAGAGCAGCGGATGCTGCAAATGTTTTATGTGACCCTCTGGGGCAAAACTGCAGAAAGCTGGGAGGATGAAGAAGTTCTCGATAACCTGTATGCTCTCTCGGATAGTCCCGTTTTGCTGGGGGAACTGCAGGCACTTTTGCAGTATCAATATGACCGCATTGATTTTATCGACGAACCTGTGGATGTAGGCTTTGGTTGTCCGCTGGACCTGCACTGCACCTATACCCGCGACCAACTGCTGGTGGCGCTGGACTTTTTGAAGCCTGCTACCGTCCGCGAGGGTGTGAAATGGCTGCCGGAAAAGCAGCTGGACGTATTCTTTGTGACCCTGAACAAGGCAGACAAGGATTACTCCCCCACCACCATGTACAAGGATTATTCCATCAACGAAAGCCTGTTCCACTGGCAGAGCCAGAGCACCACCGCCGAAAACTCTGCCACCGGTCAGCGCTACATCCATCACCGGGAAAAAGGAAGCCGGGTTCTGCTGTTCGTGCGCGAGTTCAAGGCAGATGCCCGTTTTGGCGGTGCAGGGGCGTATACCTATCTGGGCACAGTGAACTACGTGAAGCACGAGGGCTCCCGCCCCATGAACATCACATGGAAGCTGGACCGCCCGATCCCTGCAAAGTTCCTCAAAAAGACCAACAAGCTGGTGGTCGGTTAAAAGGAGAATATCATGAAGGTTGTTCGCGTTGTTGCAGCTGTGATCTGCGACGATATTCAGACGAAACATAAAATTTATGCCACCGCCCGCGGCTACGGTGAGTATAAGGGCGGATGGGAATTTCCGAGCCGGGTGAAACCCCGCAGCAGGCGCTGAAACGAGAGATCCGGGAAGAGCTGGACACCGAGATCGCGGTAGGCGACCTTATCGACACCATTGAATACGATTATCCCACCTTCCATCTTTCTATGGACTGTTTCTGGTGCGAAGTGGTTTCCGGCGAGCTGGTGCTGAAAGAAGCCGAGGCTGCACGCTGGCTGACTAAACAGGAGCTTGATTCTGTTCCGTGGCTTCCGGCGGACCAACTTCTTTTAGCGCAAATTCGTCCTGCATTATAATTTTTTATGATAAAACCCTCTCTTTAGCTTTCTCAAATTTCCATTTTTCACCCAGATATAATAATCATGATCCAAAGCCTCTGAGTCGAAAGACTCAGGGGCTTTTTTTATGTCTGGAGGTGAGCATTTTGTTATTCCGCACCATCACTATCATTATTACCATCGTATTTTAAAGCGCAGCTGCGCAGAAAGGAGAAAGCATTATGAACTTTTGGTCCGAAATCGTCAAAGAGGTTGGCACCGTCCTGGTGGAAGTCCTCGTCCGCATCGCTGAAGAAATGGAAAACAACGATTGAACAAAATACATTGAAAAGGAGATTTTACTATGCCCGCAAATGTTGAAACGATGTTCTCTGTCCGTGAGACCCCTTGGCACGGCCTTGGCCGTATCATTATGGATGCCCCTGCAAGCCGTGAAGCCTTGGAACTGGCCGGTCTGGATTGGCAGGTGGAAAGCCGTAATATCTATTCCGGCACGGGTGCTATGATCCCCGGCTATCGGGCTAACGTCCGCAGCACCGATGGTGCTGTTCTGGGTGTGGTATCCGACCGCTACCGCATTGTGCAGAACGAAGAAGCATTTCAGTTCACCGATGACCTGCTGGGTGAGGGTGTTACTTACGAAACTGCCGGTTCTTTGCAGGGCGGCAAGAAGGTCTGGATGCTGGCAAGGCTTCCGAGGAAATATCTTATCGCTGGAGATCAGGTAGTACCATATCTTGTGATCTTCAACAGTCATGACGGCAGTTCTGGTGTGAAAGTGGCCATGACTCCAATCCGTGTGGTCTGCCAGAATACTCTGAACCTTGCGCTGAATACAGCAAAGCGCAGCTGGACTGCACGCCACACCGAAAATGTTCTGCTGCGGGTGCAGGATGCCCGTGAGACCCTGCAGCTGGCCAGCAACTATATGGTTGAACTCGGCAACCGTGGCGAAGAGCTGGCTCGCATCGATTTATCCGATCACAAGGTGCAGGAGTTCATCAATGAATTTTTCCCGATTTCTGAGGACCTGTCCGATTGCCAGCGGAAGAATAATCTGCGCCTGCAGGAAGAGCTGAAGGCTCGCTACTACAACGCACCGGATCTGGAATGGGTCGGCAAGAACGGTTGGCGCTTTATCAACGCAGTCTCTGATTTTGCTACCCACGCAGACCCTCTCCGCAAGACCAAAAACTACAACGAGAACCTGTTCCTGCGCACCGCAGAGGGCAACCCCATGATCGACAAAGCCTACAAGATGGTGCTGGCAGCAGCATAAAGGAGCAAGCCATGAATGATGTAAATAACCGCATTTTCAGGGAATTCACGGAATTCTTTGACAACATTGAGAAGAGTGCTTCTGAAATCAGCGTTACCACGGCTTATGAGATCACGATGAAAAGTACCATCAGC
>OLWD01000747.1_pt1 | contig 13654 bp, 17 predicted proteins | sample 1673971 | NCBI WGS metagenome assembly OLWD01 (sample SAMEA103958136, study PRJEB25191) | human gut metagenome | reverse complement strand
CATTATTATTGAAATAATCATGAATTTTTGCTATACTAGTAGGGCTGATACCAGCGTATCCGCGCAGTGAAAAATCATCGAAGGAGCCGAACCTATGGCCACCATGAATTCGCTCACCGATATCTGGTCCGTCGTCATGGACAGCCTCTCGCAGGAGCTGACCCAGACGGCAATCAATACCTGGTTTTCCGATTGCACCCCCATTGAGATCAATAATAATACGCTCATCGTGCACACCACGTCGGATTTTAAGCGCAGCATCATTCAGTCGCGCTTTGAAAAGACGATCTGCGCCGTGCTGTACGATCTGTTTTCCTGCCCGTTCGAGCTGGTCGTGCTCGCCGGGGATGATGAGCTGCTCGAATACCGCGAGAAGCGCCCGTCGTCCGAGGAAATGCCGGAGATGGACGGCTACACGTTTGACCGCTTCATCGTCGGCCCGAGCAACAAGTTTGCCCACGCAGCGGCCATCGCCGTGTCGCAGAATCCCGGCAAGGCGTATAACCCCCTGCTGATCTACGGCAACTCCGGCCTCGGCAAGACGCACCTTCTGCTCGCCATCGGCCAGACCATCCGCCACAACAATCCGTCGGCGAAGATTGCCTACGTCAAGGGCGAGGAGTTCGTCAATCAGATGGTCAAATCCATCGGCACCGGCACGGCCGAAAACTTCCGCCAGAAATACCGCAACGCGGATCTGCTGCTCATGGACGATATCCAGTTCATCGCGGGCAAGGACGCCACGCAGGAGGAATTTTTCCATACGTTCAACTCGCTCTACGAGAACAAGCGCCAGATCGTCCTGACGTCCGACCGCGTTCCCGGCGACATGGTCCGTCTGGAGGACCGGCTGCGCACCCGCTTCGAGTGGGGCCTCATCGTGGACGTCCAGCCGCCCGATTATGAGACGCGCTTCATCATCACGCGCGAAAAGGCGCTGGAGCTGGGCATCGAGCTGCCGCAGGACGTCGTGGACTACATTGCCGAAAACATCACGAACAACGTCCGCCAGATTGAGGGCACCGTCAAGAAGATCAAGGCCTATCACGACCTGACCGGCATGCCGCTGGACATCACGAACGTCTCGCGCGCCATCAAGGATATGTATAAGGGCAAAACGCAGGCCATCCCCACGCCGGACCTCATCATCAGCGAGGTCTGCCGCTTCTACTCCATCGACGAGAGCACCCTGCGCAGCACCCTGAAGAACAAGGGCACGGCCGAGGCCCGCCAGGTCGCCATGTACCTCATCCGCAAGCTGACGAACCTGTCGCTGCCCGATATCGCCAAGGAATTCGGCAAGAACCATACCACCGTCCTCTATGCCCTGAAAAAGGTCGAGCAGGAGCTGCCGAATTCCTCCAACGGCCTGCAGGATAATATCCGCGATATCACGTCGAATATCAACTCCCGGCTGTAAACGCCCGGATGCGGCAGGTTCCCAGACCTGTCATTGCGCAGCTTGGCTCTCCCTTTGGGAGAGCTGGCGGCGCAGCCGCCTGAGAGGGAAAATCAGCCCTCCCCTTGATTGCTATTGCCATTCAAAAGTGCCTGCAAGGCCCTCTCAGTCACCTTCGGTGACAGCTCTCCCAGTGGGAGAGCCAAGGACGCTTTGCTCCTCGGAATGACACGAAAAGGCGGCGCTTGCCATTCTGTCCGACCTGCCGCCGGATCGCTTCTTGCTGACGGTGGCGGCCGGGGACAGCAAACAGCTGACACGCTCCAAGGGCATCGGCGCAAAGACAGCGCAGCGCATCGTCATGGAACTGAAAGACAAGATCGCCGGAGAGTCCATCGGGCTGCTCTCCGGTGATATGGCAGCTGCGGCATCGGTGACAGCGGCTTCCGGCGGCGGAAATGCCGGCGAGGCGATCGAGGCACTGGTGACGCTGGGCTATACACAGGCGGAGGTTGCGCCCGTTGTGGCGAAGCTGGATCCGTCCCTCTCCTCTTCGGAGATGATTCGCCGGACACTTCAGGAGTTCGGCAAGAAACGCTCGTGAAAAGCGTACAGAAAGGAGCGTGAAACAGGATGATCGAAACTGGGGATATGCAATTTGAATCCCGCATGGTGACACCGAAACAGGTGGAAGAGGACAGCGAGGTGGAAGTTTCCCTGCGCCCGCAGTCCCTGCTGGAATACATCGGACAGGACAAAGTAAAGGAAAATCTGGCAGTCTATATCGAGGCTGCCAAACGGCGTGGCGACCCGCTGGATCATGTGCTGCTGTACGGCCCTCCGGGACTGGGCAAGACCACGCTTTCGGCAATCATTGCCCACGAGATGGGTGTCAATCTGCGTGTGACTACAGGCCCAGCCATTGAAAAGGCAGGCGATCTTGCGGCAATTCTCACCAATCTGCAGCCGAATGACGTGCTGTTTATCGATGAGATTCACCGTTTGAACCGGCAGGTGGAAGAGATCCTCTATCCGGCGCTGGAAGATCATGCCATTGACATTATCATGGGAAAGGGCCCCTCTGCACGTTCGCTGCGGGTGGACTTGAACCCGTTTACCCTAGTCGGAGCAACCACCAGAGCCGGGCAGCTCTCCAGCCCGCTGCGGGACCGGTTCGGCGTGATTCTGCGTCTGGAGCTGTACACCACAGAGCAGCTGACGGACATTGTGCGCCGGAGTGCTATGCTGCTGAAGATTCCATGTTCCATTGACGGCGCCACAGAAATCGCCGGCAGAGCACGGGGAACACCCCGTATCGCCAACCGCCTGCTGAAACGTGTGCGGGACTTTGCCGACGTCATGGGAGACGGCGAGATCACACAGGACATCGCCCATATGGCGCTGGACCGTCTGGAAATTGACGAGCTTGGTCTGGACAGCAACGACCGCCGTATGTTGGAGATGATTATTAAGGGCTACGGCGGCGGTCCTGTGGGACTGGAAACACTGGCATCGGCGCTGGGGGAGGAAACCGTAACGCTGGAAGATGTCTGCGAGCCGTACCTGATGCAGCTGGGCTTTCAGCAGCAGATCCAGCCAAATGCGGATGCTGCGTCCGTTGCCCTCCCGGAAGGGATGGGCGATATTCATCTCCACATACTTCTCGATGATCTCGTCAAAGGTGGACTGGGGCATCTTGTCGATGTTTCCAAGCGCCGCCTCCAGATACATCAGCGGCGCAAAGCGGAAATTGCCCTTTGCCAGATTCACCGTGCGCAGTTCGCCTGCAAAGTCATAAATATCCTCGAAAAGCGCCTTATGAATGGCTTGCAGCGACGCGAATCTGCCGGGTGCCAGCTTGTCCAGAGAGCCGCTTTCAAACAGTTCTACGGCTTTCTTCTTGCTGGTCCGTTCCTCCTCGCGGGCAAGCTCGGCGGAGTTGGTGATGCCAAGTTTATTTTCAAGTGCCATCGTGGGCCTCCATGTGTTTGTAAAATAGTTTCTCAGAGCGTATCCAGAAGATCGGCGTATCGCTCACAGATGCTTTTTTCCAGCTTTTCAAAGGCCGGAATAAAGCGGCTAATAATCTCCTGAGCCAGTGCTTTCGCGGCATTTCCATCGTAAATATGTGCCATATTATTGCGCTGGGACAGCATATCCAGCCATACATCTTCCTCTATGCAAGGGTAATACTGGTACGCCTGCTTGATAATTTCACGAGGGGAACCCGTTTTAGCGGCATCAATGCCTTCGTAAGTCAGTAGCTCTTTTAAGACCTTCCAGCCCAATTCAAACTGAATGGAGAACTTATCAATAATGCCGCTAATGATAAATTCATTGTTGAGATCCTGTTGATCAGAGCGCCGCAGAACGTCTAAATTTTTTCGGTAGTTATCAAACTTTTTCATAGAGCAATACTCCCTCCTTGCTGATGGCTTCCCGCAATTCTGGGGACAAATCAGAACATAAATCTATCACATCAAAGGTCAGCAATGTATGCGTTTCTTCCTCAACATCCAGTCTGAAACGGCATACATTGCCTCCCTGCACAGCTAAATCAATATCGCTTGTGCGGTGGAAGTCCCCTCGCGCGCGGGAGCCGAAGAGAATCACCGTTTGGATGTGATGCCTATTTGCCAGATTAATGATTTGGTGAATAACCGTTGAATCAATTCCGTACTTTGTCATCACACCAACTCCTTCGATAAGCCTTCAAGCTCGCTGACCGCTCCGCCTACAATTCTACAAAGTAATTATACCATAAAACGCTGTATCCACAAGCAATATTTCGATGCTTGCGTCCCAGAAGCGGGAATTGATCGATATAACAAAAAACGGGCGCGCAGCCTCCTTTCTCAAGGCTGCGCGCTCTGCTTTTTGTCGTTGGCCTTGTTCAGACGGCATATATCTTGGAATAAGCTATCTCAAAGCCGCTTTGCGATCTGCCAGATCACCCGCTGTGCTGTCGTGACTGCGGCAATGTCTTCCTTCGTGGCGAAGCCACGGGCGTTGACGACATGAGCGATTTGATTGATGTTATTTCCAATGCCGGCGAGTTGACGCCGGATTTCGGCGTATTCAGCGAGTGGTCGGGATCGGAGATTCATGCCAGAGATCAGCGCACGGAGGAATACTTCCATTGGGAAGCCAGAGAGCATAGCCTGCTGTTTCAAATGTTCATGCTCCTGCTCATTCAAACGGAGCGATATTTTGATTGGTCGTTTTCTCATGATCGTTTTTCCTTTCAATTCATAAGGGGTTATAGGGGAATTGCTTCCCCTAACAAGCGCATTTGGACGGCCAAATGCTATGCTTGCGAAAGCAGCTTCTGTATAGCGGTTTCATTTTCGTGACAACGCTGTTGTAAAATTAACTTCTTGATTTATTGGTGTTCAATAGGTATAATAATTGCAAGAAACTTTTGAGGTGAATGACCGTGCTACACGAGGAACGAACTGCAAATATTCTTATCAACAAGGCGGGTGGAAACGCCGGTCCGGATGCCAAGGGCTACCGCGTGGCTCTGCCATCTGCTTGGATGAAGGCCCTGGGCATCTCTGAGGGCAGCCGCACCGTAACGCTGCAATTCGATGGGGAAAGCATCACCATCCGCCGCCCTGCCGTGTCTGATTACGATGCCTTTCTGGCCAATGCTCGAAGCAGCGCTCACGCCCTCCTGATCCTGTACTACTACGATGGGAACAAGCTCTGTACGAAGATCTGCGCTGACCAAACCACTCATCAACTTGCCATCGAAAACGAGGTCAGTTCTCCCCTTTCCACCGCTTTCGGCGTGAACCGCAAGCCCACATGGGACGATCTGCAAACCTTCTTGAAAGACCGCTGTGTGCCGCAGGAGCGGGACGGTTTGAAATATTACCTGTCTGACTTGGGACTGGACTGCTATGACCCGCTGGCGATCATCCGCAAGACCGAAGGGCGCATGGCAGAGGATTCGTGCTGGATCAAAATTGTGGAGGGCTGAATATGTCGATCAGACTGACAACGGGAAGCCGCATCGCGGAAACCTCGTCTAAGGGCAATCAGGAAAAATGGCTGGCAGATGGCCGCTGGTACAAGCTGGATCTGTTCGGCTATGAAGGGCTGGCAGAAACCGTAACCTCTGCGCTGCTGGCACAAACCAATACCGGCGCGTTGGGCTTTCGCTATGTGACCTACCGCATGGAGCGGCTGGAAGTCCACGATCATACCCGCAACGGCTGTTCCAGTGCCAATTTTCTACGTCAGGGCGAGGCCATCCTGACCCTTGCGGAGCTGCTGCGAAAAGGCGTTGGCCCGGACTGGCAGACCGCGGTAAACCGCCTGCCCAATCTTCAAAGCCGCCTTGCGTGGTTGGTGGAGCAGGTTGAGCGGCTGACGGGACTTGACCGCTTCGGCACCTATCTGACGCTGCTGTTCGAGGTGGATATGCTGTTCGGCAACGAGGACCGGCATCTGAACAACATCGCTGTGCTGCGCTGCGGTGATGGCTTTGACTACTGCCCCATCTTTGACTTCGGCGCGGGTTTGCTGTCCAACACACGGGACTATCCCATGGAAATCGAAGCGGCCGCATTGGTGCGTCAGCTCAAGGCTCAGCCCATGAAAACGGGCTTTGTCCGACAGGTCCACGCAGCGCAAAATCTATACGGGCCGCAGCTTCGCTGCGACTTTGCCGAAAAAGAGATCATGGCCTCCCTTTCGGAGCCGCTGGAGTTTTACGCCAAGCGGGATGCTCCCTATATCCGTGACCGTGTGACGGCCTGCATCAAATTCCAGCGGAAAAAGCTATTCTGATTTTCTGTCGTCCTCCCGCAGCCACGCGCCCCGCAGCACCATGCGGAGATACGCCGCCCGCCCGATGCCGTGGTCCTGCGCGGTGCGGGTGAGTCGCTCATATTCTGCCTGCGTCAAGCGGAGATTTACCTGCTTCTCCCGTAAGTTCTCTTTGTTCTTCATCTGATGATCCTCCCTATTATTCTTTTTTCGGCTTGGTATATATTTATCTCAGTATCGCTCTACTCAGTCTTATTAGACGCTGAAAATCAGCGTTCTTGAAATTCGAAAATCGAAAGTCAAGAAATTCGGTTTTCGAATTTCAGAGGGTACAGTGCAGACGGCTTCCCCAACCCCTGCCGTTTCCGGCGCAACAGGCCAGCTTGCTCCAGTTCGGATAGCAGCTTCTCCGCCTTGTTGTGGGCGCAGCCCAAGTCCTCCATAATACGGTTGATGCCATAGTAAACAAAGGCGCGCCCTTGCTTATCGAACCACCCGCTTTTGCGAGAAAGTCCTATTTTGTCCAACAATAATCCATAAAGTAATTTTGCTTCACAATTCATGTTTTTGAATGGTTCCTCCGTAAACAGCACCTTTGGAACACGGTAAAATGTAAATTGCTCTGATTCATGCTCGCAGAAATAATCCATATTGTTCCTCCTTGCCCGTTGGGGCATAAAAATAGCGGAGGCAGGCATTTGACCTGTCTCCGCTTGCGTTGATTTTTTGCTTTTGTTTCCTTCTTGGGGCGTTATTTGGACTCTCGCAGGATCTCAAGCGCGGCGCTTTTGATGTTGTTCATCGCACCTACCCACGCCATTTGATCCCGCGCCTTCAGATCCTCGTTTACGCCCTGTGCCTCTGCCATCTGGCGGATGATGGTTTCCAGCAGCTTGTCCTCTGTGGTGTCCGGTTCCGGCGGCAAAAGGCAGGGATAATACTGCTCGCCCCGCAGCTCGTAGTAAAGACCGTTCTCAAAAATGACCGGCGGCAATGGCGGTAAATTCTGTTTCATAAACCTCTCCCCCTTTCTGCTACCATTGTACGGAAGAAATCTGTATAGCGCCAGTATGCGAAAATCATCGCTCTCCCCTGTCCTTCGCGCGGTAACGGGCCTCCAGCAGCTTGATGATCTCCCGCTCCATCTGCTGTGCGGAATAATTGCGCGGGAAATACTTCCGCAGCGACTCGGTTTTGATGCGAACCTGCTCTTTCTGATTGGGCTTTTCCTCGGTAAGAATGGCGTACAGCACCTCCGGCGTCAGCTTTGCCTCGCGGGAGAGCTGCTTCATGCGGAGTGACTGTGACAGCGACGGTGTGGCGTCCTCCCGCCCAATCAAGTCCCACAGCTCCGCCTGCTCGTCGCGGGTGAGATAAGACAACTCCACGGCGGGAGAAAAGGCAATGCGTCCATCATCCACCATCTGAAGCAGCGGCGGAACAAGGTTGGTCAGGCGAATGTAACGTTTTACCTGTGTCTGACTGTCATTACAATCTTTACCAATATCACGAGTTGCTAACTTTGGACCAACTCGGTCTGAAGTTAAATCATTCCGCTGTCCTTGTCGCTTCATTGCCTCCAGTTTCATCTTGTAGGCGAATGCCTTTTCGCTGGGCAGCAGGTTTTCCCGCTGGAGGTTACTGTCCACCATCAGGATCACCGCTTCGTCGTCGGTCATCTCCCGCACCAGCACTGGCACGGTGGGCAAGCCCAATTTCTGCGCCGCCAGACGCCGACGATGTCCGCTGACCAGCTCGCAGCCCTCCCCTTTTGGCCGGGCCAACAAGGGCGATAGAATGCCGTGGACACGGATGCTCTCCACCAGCTCGTCCATGGCGGCATCCTCCCGCACCCGATAGGGGTGCTTTGCAAAGGGCGACAGCTTGTCCGGTGGAAGCTGCGAGATAAATTCCTTCACCATACCGCCCCTCCCTCCGAAAGCGCGGCGGACACGTTCACATGGTAGTGAAGGTCGGAGCCGCGATAGTGGTAGTCCGCGTCAAAGGAATGGAGCCAACTGGCATTTTGCACATTCGCGTTTTCCCTCTCTTTTTCGGCCTGTAACCCTTGCGGCGCAAGGTTTTTTCGTACTTGTGGCCCTTGGGCTTCCACGGTCGGCACAGAGGAGCTGGGGCATCTCGAGATGGTCGGCACGATCGTTCACCAGCTTACGCGCAATTTGACTGAGGAGCAGATCAAGGAGGCTGGGTTCGAGCCGTACTTTGTCGACCACACGACGGGCGTTTTCCCGCAGTTCGCCTCGGGTTACCCGTGGTCGGCGAGCACCATGCAGGTCACGGGCGACACCATCGCGGACCTCACAGAGGACCTGGCTGCGGAACAGAAGGCGCGCGTGACGTATGACAACATTCTGCGCCTTTCCGACGATCCGGACGTGAGTGATGTCATCAAATTCCTGCGTGCGCGCGAGATCGTGCACTTCCAGCGCTTCGGTGAAGGCCTGCGCCTCGCCAAGGACCGCCTGGACGAGAAAAACGTCTACTACGTAAACCCAAGCTTTGATCAGTAAAATAGAAAAATGAAAGGAAGTCTCTGCCGGTTGGCAGAGACTTCCTTTTTATGGAGGGATACGGCAATGAGAATCCGGGAGCGTTTCAACCCACGCGCCCCTTGCGGGGCGCGACGGCATCGGAGCGCAAAGCCTCTGGTGTCGTCCCGAATTTCAACCCACGCGCCCCTTGCGGGGCGCGACGGCGATGTATCAGGTGATCTATGCGCCGGGCACAAAAATTTCAACCCACGCGCCCCTTGCGGGGCGCGACAGCAAAAGTGTACAAATCACTATGCACATTTTTGCGATAACAGACAAATTTCAGATGCTTTTGCACAGAATGCCGCCTGTCAGGGCATTCTGCTCCTTTTTGATGCAGGAAAACCATGCGGATTTTGGGTGCGAACCACCCAAGAGATCTCTGCGCGCTTGTGCTTCGCACTATAAGATCATCGGTTCCTCGGGCAGATACGTCTGCTTGCAGCCGAAGTGTTCGATTTTATTCTCGTACTTCTTGCCCAAGTAGTAAAATCGAAGGCTGTCCTTTTCTGGGTCAATGATCTTACAGAGTTCATTTTGCAGCTTCCGGCACTGCGCCGTGTCCAGCAGGCATTCGAACACCGAATTCTGCACGCGCTGACCGTAATTGACACATTCCTTTGCGATTCTGCGCAGCCGCCCGCGTCCGGCGGCGTCGCTCGTGTTCACATCGTAGGTGATCAGAACCAGCATAGGCGCCTCACTTCCATAAAAACGGCGGATAGTCGTCCAAGTCGCCGCGCAGGTACCGCGCGAGCAGCAGGATTTGTACATACGGTACCAGACCCCACGGTATCTTTTCCTCGAGAAACGGATGCGTGATGGTCTCCTTTTTTCGCTCCTGCCACTTCTGCAGGAACGTCCTGCGCCCTGTGTCCGTCAGCAGCACCGCGCCGCTCTCGCGGAAGTCAAAATCGATCGCTTTGAGCACACGGTTGTTGATGAGCGTGAGCACAAAGCGGTCGGCAAAGCACGGGCGCAGCTCCTCCATCAAATCGAGCGCCAGCGACTCCCGCCCTGGCCGGTCGCGGTGGAGATATCCGACGTAGGCGTCCAGCCCTACGCTTTCAAGCGCCGAGGCGCAGTCGTGCGCGAGCAGACTGTAAGCAAACGACAGCAGCGCGTTGAACGCATCGAGCGGCGGACGGCGGCTGCGCTCGCGGAAGAAAAACGTCTCTTTTCCCTGCAAGATCATGTCGTCCAGCACGCTGAAATATGCCGCCGCACCGACACCCTCGAGGCCGCGCAGACTGTCGAGCGACGTCTCCGCTGCGATCTGCGGCAGAAGCCCCTGTAACTGGTCGGACACGGCTGAAAAGCGCGATTCGTCAATGCACATGGCGTGGTCGCGGCGCGTGCGCTCCACGCTCCATTTTGCGTTGTAGACCTTGCCGAAGATCATCATTCCGGCGACGCGACAGCTCTGCGACGGGTCGTCCGCCACGCGGTACTGCATCCGCCGCAGCAAGACGTTCCCCTGCGCCTGACCTGCTGCACGGGCGAGAAATTTCCCGCGCGGCGAGCAGAACGCAAGTCCAATCTCCCGCTGCGCGCATGCGCCCATCAGGGCGGGCGACGCGCCCGCGTAGGAAAATGAGACGATGCTTTGCAGCGTGTGCAGCGGATAGCGGGCGACCGCTTCCCCGCCGCGGTTCGCCACAACGTTTTCCCCGTCCAGCGAGAGGTAAATGTCCTCCGATGTGACAAAAAGCGTGTTCAAAAGCTGTCTCATTGCTCTCCCTCCATTGCGCCGCGCAGATACGCGGAAACGGACTTGCTTCTCATCAGCTTTGGCAGACACAATCCTTTCAGCGAGCAGGCGTTGCAGCCCTTTGTTGGCTTTACCTTTGGCGTGCTGCCGCGCGCATAGAGCGCATGCATCTCTTCAAGGAGGGCACGCACCTCCTGCCGCAGCTCAGGGGTGAAGTCGACTTCCGTGCGCCGCCGCGGCTCGCCGTAATAGAGCGCGCCGCGCGGGATCTCGCAGCAGAGCATTTCTTCAAGGCACATCGCCTGTCCACAGAGCTGGAGCGTGTCTTCCGTGCCCTCTTTCGGCTTTCCGCGCTTATACTCCACGGGATAGGGCTGCCACAGGCCCTCGCGGCCTTTGAGCGGAATGCCCGTCTCGCCGCGGCGGAATTCCAGCACGTCGCACGCGCCTGATACGCCGAGCGTGCGGGAAAAGACGCGCATATCGCGCGTGATGACGAGGTCGCCCCTGCTTTCGGTGAATGAGCCGTCGTGCGCGTTTTCGTGCATGATCGCGCCGTCCGTTGTGCGGTAGTTTTCCGCCCATTGCTTTTCTACATGGATGAGTGCCCACTGGCGACGGCAGAATTTGAAATGCTGTAAGCCGGAAAGCTGGAGGAAGTCCTCGTCCTGATAGATCACCCCATCCGCGTGCAAGTCACGCCGGAGGGAAGGTGCGTTTCATCCACGCTGACAGTGTAGTCGCCGTAGCTTCTCGGCGCGGTCACGCCGTCCTTGTGTTCGACCTTGACAAGGTCAAAGAGCTTGTGCGCCGGAGCGCAGCCGAGCTCGCAGTTGTGCTTGAAGACGATGAGCTCGCGCACGGCCATCTTGCCGCGCGCGGCGGAATGGTCGTTTTCAAACATGTTCAAAATAGCCGTCCACAGGAGTTCGAGGTCCTCTTCCGAAAAGCCGGTCGTCTTGCGCGCGAGATTCGCCGACACATAGCCCTCCGCGCGGTAGAGGCCGTAAGGCACGATGTACTTGCGGCCCATTTCGGTGTTCTTCTTTTCCGCGTCCGCCTCGGTCGTGATGGCGACGCGCGTGATGGTCACCTCCTGCGGCAGAATGGGATCGATGCTTCGGGCAAAGCCGAGCTGCACCGGCCCACGCACCTGACCGCAGTTGAGCGCACCCTTGGTAAAGGTCGTCATCACCGCGCCGAACGTGCGGATATCGTAGAAATTGGAACACATGAAGTCGCGAATTTTTTCATCCAGATGCTCGTCCTTTTTCTTGGCTTCCTTCAGCTTATCGGGGTCTGCGCCGACATAGGCGCAGGCCTCTTTATCGCTCGTGTTCAGTGATACGCCGTCCTTGATGTAGATATGATAATGATCTGCATCCTCTTTTGCCATTTCAACATAATTTCGGATCTTGCGCTTGAGGCAAACGTCCGTCACAAGGCCATAGCCGGTCTCGGGGTCGACGCGCGGCATATTGCCCGCATCGGGATCACCGTTCGGATTGCCGTTTTCCACGTCGAACAGCACCACAAATTCATAACGGCTCTTGATGGGATCAGACATTTTCTTTCTCCTCCTTTTTGCCATTACACTGATGATAGTAACCAAGATAAAAACAGATTGTTTCTTCCTGCGTGAATCGCGCCGGTGGTGGTGTGGTCAGTCGCGCAGCAAGATCACTTTCCAAGTCTCCGAGCTTTTTCCCTAATCCTGGCTTATCTCGCATGAGTTTTTTCAGGTGGTAATTACTCAAGGAGAACAGTTTGCCAAATACACTCCTCGGTGTTGATGCCGCCGAGTTGAAATAGCTGTCCCTAATACTCCGGTTCACGCTCCACCCCATCGATGCAAGCTGAATCTCTTCCATCACTCGAAACAGACGGCCCAAAAGATATGGCATATAGTTACAATCTTCATTTAACTGCACACTTGTCACCTCCGAAAACATTGAATGATCGCTTCCTCGTTCGTAGATCTTTGCCAAATAGGCCTTCAAAATAGCGGCTCTCTCCCAAGTAACGTTTCGTTCTGCACGAATGCGAAGCAAGACAGCTTCCATCAAAGATACAGGGTATGGAGTTCCTGAAAATACAGCCCGCACCGTTGCCCCAGACACAACTGGACTGGGGACCTGTTTTTTGGAATCTCGTACGGTTGCGTTCAGCAGAGCCCACAAAGGGAGTATCGAATATTTTGCACCGGCGATCTCCAGCCTTGCATAGTGCGCGTTTACATTCTCCATCAGCTTTCCGAAGCTGTCGCGCAGAAAGAAGCGGACGGAAAGGCGCGCCGCGTTGGGCGCGAGACCGAGAATGTAAAACGGTCGATTCGGGTCGACGCCGAGGTCGTCGCACGGCAGCCCATTCGCCAGACGTTTGAGCGCCGCGCGCAGATCATTGTCCGACAGGCCGCCGTATGTGCCGCCGCCAATCACGGCGCTGAAAAAGCCGGGATAGGCATCATCTGCGCCCTCTGCCCAGCAGACAACGGTCGTATCACCGATGTGCTGGACGTGGTCGCTGTCCGCAAGCAGATGATTCAGTGCGGCGGTGTAGGCAAAGGCGGCATATTTGCCGACTGGGGCATTGTAGTTCTGCTCCCGTCCGTAGGAGCAGAACGCCGGCGCGTTGAACGACACCAGCGCCGCGCCGCTGGACTGCGCGTCCCGCACGCCCTTGACCGACGGGTGCACAGCGGCGATCTCATCCTCTTTTCCGGTCACGAGACACTGCATCTTGACGCCGCTCTCGCCGCCGTCCCGATACCGCTGCCATGCCTCGCGGATAGCGACATCCTCCTCGATCTTGCGGCCATCCACGCGAAAGACGAGGTTGCCGCCCGCGGTCACATCATCGAGCTGCCTGATGAGCGCCGGATGCTCTGCCGCGCGTTCCGGTTCCCAAGTGTCGAAAAATGCCAGTATTGCGCGGGCATTGGGCGAATCGATACCGTCTAACACCGCGTGGTGCAGCTTTGCCGCGGCGGCAAAGCACTCGCGGGTGCGTTCAGGCTTCCCTTTCTGGTCGATGCCGAGCAAATAAGCGGAATTGTCCCACAAAAAGTTCGAGGCAATGCTGACCGTTCGTTTCACCGCCGCCGGCAGCACCATCAGCTGCGGCTGCATGACCGTCTTTTTACCCTTTGTCCCTTCCACCATTGTCGGAACGATCTGCGTCAGCTCACCGTTTTCGTTTATGTAAAGTGCGAGACTG
>OLWD01000746.1_pt1 | contig 13665 bp, 12 predicted proteins | sample 1673971 | NCBI WGS metagenome assembly OLWD01 (sample SAMEA103958136, study PRJEB25191) | human gut metagenome | reverse complement strand
TCCCGCTTCCCCAACCTGCTGGTCAACGGTTCCTCCGGCATCGCTGTCGGCATGGCCACCAACATCCCGCCCCACAACCTGGCGGAGGTCATTGACGCCTGCGTGTGCGTGCTGGATGACCCCGAAGCGACTTTGGCCGACCTGATGGAGCATATCTCCGGCCCGGACTTCCCTACCGGCGGCATCATTATGGGACGCAGCGGCATCCGCGCGGCTTACGCCACCGGCCGTGGCAAGGTGGTCGTCCGCGCCCGGACGGAATTTGAGGAACACGGCAAGGACCGGATGCGGATTATCGTCACCGAGCTTCCCTATCAGGTCAACAAGCGTCAGCTCATCAAGAACATTGCCGAGCAGGTGAAGGACAAGCGCCTGGACGGCATTTCCGACCTCCGGGACGAGACCGACCGCAACGGTATGCGCATTGTCATCGAGCTGAAAAAGGACGCCAACCCCCAGGTCGTACTGAACAATCTGTTCAAGCAGACGGCTTTGCAGTCCAGCTTCGGCATTATCATGCTGGCGCTGGTGGACAACCAGAAGCAGCCGAAAATTCTCTCCCTGCGGCAGATCATCGACGAGTACCTGAAGCATCAGGAAGAAGTCCTCACCCGGCGCACCCGGTATGACCTGAAAAAAGCCCAGGAGCGGGCGCATCTGCTGGAAGGTCTGCTCATTGCCCAGGATAACATCGACGAGGTTATCCACATCATCCGCTCGGCTTACGACGACGCCAAGCAGCGTCTGATGGATCGCTTCAAACTGGACGACGTTCAGGCACAGGCCATTCTGGACATGCGGCTGAAAGCCCTGCAGGGTCTTGACCGGGAAAAGCTCCAGAGCGAGTATGACGAGCTGGAAGAAAAGATCAAGTATTATCTGGAACTGCTGGCGGACGAGAACAAACTCAAGGCTGTCCTTCGCGGCGAGATGATCGAAATTCGGGACAAGTTCGGCGACAAGCGGAAGACCGAGATTCAGGAAATCGAGGACGAGATCGACATCGAAGACCTGATCGAGGAGGAGACCTGCGCCTTCACGCTGTCCAACCAGGGCTACATCAAGAGAATGCCCGTGGACACCTACCGCACCCAGAGCCGTGGCGGCCGGGGCGTCAATGCCCAGAACCTGAAGGAAGAGGATTATGTCAAGAGCCTGACCATTGCGTCTACCCACGACCACATGCTCTTCTTCACCGATCAGGGACGGGTGCATCACCGCAAGGGTTACCAGATTCCCGAGGCAGGCCGCACTGCCCGGGGCACTGCCATTGTCAATGTGCTGCCCCTGAATCCCGGCGAGTCCGTCACCGCCATGGTGATCACCCGGGAGTTTGACGAAAACGAGTTCCTGATGATGGTCACCCGGAAGGGCACCGTGAAGCGGATTCCCTTCGTCTCCCTGAAAACCAACCGCAAGGCGGGCATCCGCGCCATCACCCTGGACGAGGACGACCACCTGATTAACGTCATCCGCACAAACGGCGACGACGACATCGTGCTTGCCACGGCCTTTGGCTACGCCATCTGCTTTAACGAGAACGACGTGCGGTGCATGGGTCGTGACGCGGCGGGCGTTCGCGGTATTATGTTAACCGACGGAGACTATGTAGTCGGCGCGGAGAAGGCCGAGGAGGGCAAGACTCTGCTCACCGTCACCCAGAACGGCTACGGCAAGCGCACCGCTCTGACGGAGTACCTGCGCACCGGCCCCAACGGGGAAAAGCAGGCGCAAAGCCGGGGCGGCAAGGGTCTTAAGAACTACAACATCACCCCCAAGACCGGCAATGTGGCCGGCTGCCGTGTGGTGAGCGAGAGTGACGATGTTATGCTCATCGAAAACGGCGGCGTCATCATCCGCATTCCCGCGTCCTCTATCAACGTCTACAAGCGGGACGTTCAGGGCGTCATCGTCATGCGCATTGACGACGGCAATCAGGTGGTCTCTTTGGAGCGTGTCGAGAAGATGGACGAGGAAGAGACCGGAGAACAGGCATGAAAACCGTGACCCTGTACACTGACGGCGCCTGTTCCGGCAATCCCGGCCCCGGCGGCTGGGGCGCCATTCTGGAATACAACGGCGTGGAAAAGGAGCTTTCCGGCGGGGAAGACAGCACCACCAACAACCGCATGGAGCTGACGGCGGTCATCCAGGGATTGCAGGCGCTGAAAGAACCCTGCACCGTGGAGCTGTACAGCGACAGCAAGTACGTCATCGACGCGCTGGAGAAAGGCTGGGCGTGGGGCTGGAAAAAGCGCGGCTGGGTCAAATCCGACAAAAAGCCCGCCCTGAATTCCGACCTCTGGGAAATCCTGCTGACCCTGACGCAGAAGCACGACGTGCATTACCACTGGGTCAAGGGACACGCGGAGAACCCGAAGAACAACCGCTGCGACGAGCTGGCAGTCAGCGAGTGGAAAAAGCGTAAATGAAAGATCATCGGGCGGCAATTTTGCCGCCCGATGTTACCATAGGAGGAATATATGTTTTTATCCATCGGCAACGACATGGCTGTCCGGGACAGGAGCATCATCGGCATTTTTGATCTGGACAACACCTCCACCTCCAAGCGCACCCGGGAGTTTCTGAACCGGGCGGAGCGGGAGGGTGAGGTCATCCCCTGCGATGATCTGCCCAAGTCCTTCATCCTGACGGCGGAATACGGCTTTTCCCGCGTACATCTGACGGCGCTCAACGCTGCAACGCTGGAAAAGCGGTTAAAGTAAAGATTTTAACGCAAAAAATGTGCATTTCCAAAAGGAAATGCACATTTTTCATGACTATTTTTACTTCGTACCGAAAATCCGGTCGCCAGCGTCGCCCAGACCGGGGACAATGTAGGCGTGCTCGTTGAGCTTCTCGTCAACGGCGGCCAGGAAGATTTCCACGTCGGGGTGGGCTTCCTGAACGGCCTTGATGCCCTCGGGGCAGCCGATGATGTTCATCATGATGATGTTCCGGCAGCCGTGCTTTTTCAGAAAATCAATGGCCGCGACGGCGCTTCCGCCGGTGGCCAGCATGGGATCCACGATGATGATGTCGCGGTCAGCCACGTCCTTGGGCATCTTGCAGAAGTAGGGGTGGGGCTCGAGCGTCTCTTCATCGCGGTACATGCCGATGTGGCCCACACGGGCGGAGGGCACCATGCGCAGCACGCCGTCGACCAGGCCGAGACCGGCGCGCAGGATGGGGACGACAACGAACTTCTTGCCCGCGAGCGTGGGGGCGTCCATCTCGCAGATGGGGGTCTTGATGTGCTTGGTGGTCAGCGGGAGGTCGCGCGTGGCCTCGTAGGTGATGAGCATACCGATCTCGGACACGAGCTCGCGGAAATCCTTGACGCTGGTGTTTTCATCGCGCATGATGGTGAGCTTGTGGGCGACGAGGGGGTGGTTCATGATGTGTACTTTCTCGTTGAATTTGGCTTCCATTGCTTTGACCTCCGAAAAAATATATTTTAATGTGTTTTTGCTTACTGGTTCAATTTGGAGCTTCTCAGGCGCTCTGCCTGCGCGGGGCGCAGATAAACGGGGAGAAGCTCCTGCGCGCTCACGGCCTCGCCGCGCGCATAGGTGCGCTCGGCCGCAAGGCCGACGCCCACGGCGCTCTGATAAAGGAGCATACTGGGCGCGAGCGAGCACTTGACGCCGTGCTCTTCTAAATAACGATAGCACAGCACGCCGCCGTCGCCGAGAACGGTGATGGGCTGCTGCTTGCCTTGAAGCTGCGCGCAGAGCTCTTCGAGCGAGATCGCGCGGTCCGGCGTCAGGCGCGTGAGTTCGCCGCCCTTTGCCTCGAAAACGGCGTTATAGACCTGCGAGCGGCGCGCGTCCATCGCGCCGACGATAAGCCCGTCGATGTGCGCGGCATTCTGCGCCATGGCCTCGAGCGTCGAAACGCCGAGGCACGGCTTGTCTGCGGCCCAGGCAAGGCCCTTGACCGCCGCAATGCCGATGCGAAGGCCCGTGAACGAGCCCGGCCCCGCCGCGATGGCGATGGCATTGATATCATCGAGCGTCAGATCGGCGTTTTTGAGCATCGCATCCACCATCGGCAGAAGCGTCCGGCTGTGCGTCAGCCCCGTGCACTGATAGGCGGAGGCGAGCGGCGCGCCGTCTTCGACGACGGCGCAGGAAACGCTCTTCGCCGATGTTTCCAGAGCGAGAATTTTCATGCGAATCTGCCTCCTGTGACCGTGATGGTGCGCCAGTCTTCGTGCTCGTCTGTGCGCGCGATGTCGACAAAGATCGTGTCCTCCGGCAGCGCGTCGGAGACGCGCTCGCTCCACTCGACGGCACAGACGCCGCCGCGGGCGAGATAATCGTCCCAGCCGATGTCGAACAGCTCGTCCGACGAGCCGAGGCGGTACATATCAAAATGGAAGAGCGGCGTTCTGCCCTCGTACTCGTTGACGATGGTGAACGTCGGGCTCGTGACGCGTCCGCGGCAGCCAAGGCCGCGCGCAAGACCGCGCGTGAAGGCGGTCTTTCCCATGCCGAGCGAGCCCGTGAAGGCGAGCACATCGCCCCCGCGGAGCTTTTGGGCAAGCTCTTCGCCGATCGCCTCGGTCTCCTGCGTGCTGTGCGACAGAAATTGCATGGTTTCGCCTCCTTGACCCCATTTTCACCCATATTACCAAATAGTATAGCACAGCGCGCCGGCCTTTACAATTCCTTTTCTGCGGAAAGAGGGAGAAATGTGCGTTTACAGACGGGTAAAATTGTGCTAAAATACATCGAAAACTTTGTGCGAAGGGAGCGTGAGGCTGTGAACAGATTCCGCGATTTTTTAAGTGACGTGGTGCGGCAGTCGGATATGGTGCTGCTGTCGCTGTGCACCGTTTCCACGCTTTACGGCATGGTGCTCATCGCGAGCGCCACGCATTTCCGCAATACCTTTAAATATGTTGCCATTCAGGGATTTGGCTTGCTGCTGGGCGTGCTGCTCTACTTCCTGCTCTCCAGCATCGACGTGTCGGAGGTCGGAAAAAAATGGAAGTGGCTGCTGGCGTTCAACTTCGGCTTCATTCTGCTGCTGCGCACGCCCTTTGGCCTGACGCGAAACGGCAACCGCGCATGGCTCGGCGTGAACGACATCGGCGAAAGGCTCGGCATAGCCGTTCTGAAGAATTTTCCCATCACCGTCCAGCCTGCCGAGATCGTGAAGATCACGTTTATCATCCTGCTGGCGCGCCAGCTTGCACTGTTACAGGAGAAAAAAGATCTCACGTGCTTTTCTAACGTCATCCAGCCCACGGCGCATGTGGCGTTCATGTTCGCTTTTTACTATGTGATCTCCAAGGATGCGGGCAGCGGCCTTGTGTATCTGTTCGTCTTCTTGTGCATGGCCTTTGCCGCGGGCTTTGCCCTGCGGTGGATCTTCCTCGGCGTGGGCGGCGCGGTGGGCGCGTTTCTCGCCGCGTGGAACCTCGGCCTTCTGCGCGGTGACTGGTACGACCGCATCAAGGTCATCCTCGACCACAGCTACCAGCCGGAAAAAAAGGGCTTTCAGCAGACACGCGGTATGCTCGCCCTCGGCTCGGGCAAGCTGACGGGGCAGGGGCTGTTCCAAGGCACGCAGACACAATCATCCGCTAAGTGGAGCCTTCCCGAGCGGCAGACGGACTTCATCTTCTGCGTCTGCGGCGAGGAATTGGGTTTTATCGGGTGCCTTCTCATCATCGTGCTGCTGCTTGCCATCATCGTCCGCTGCCTCATTGTCGCGCGCGAAGCGCCGAGCCGCATGGAAAGCCTTGTGTGCGTCGGCATGGCGGGCATGCTCATCTTCCAGACCATTGCCAACATCGGCATGTGCTTGTTTCTTATGCCGGTCATCGGGCTGACGCTGCCGTTTTTCAGCTACGGCGGCTCGTCGATCGTGACGCTGTTCGCCGCGATGGGGGTTGTGTCGGGCATCAAGAAGCGGTCAAGGCCGGAGTGGCTCATCAACTGACGTTTCAAAAGCGGGGATTCTCTCAAAGAGAATCCCCGCTTTTGAGATTATCGGAGAGATGGCGAAGCCGTCTCTCCGATAAAATTGCACTCCGCTTCGTGCCTTGCCGCCCGCAGGGCGGCTGCGACACGCGCGGAGTGAGAAGAGTAAATTCCGACGCACATGTCGTCGGAATTTACGATTAAGATCATTTCGCGCCTGCGGGCGCGAAAGCCTGCGGCGCATTTAATCCCGTTCGATTTTTTCGCCGCTGATGGTGTCTTCGGCGGTACCGTAGGAGATGACGCCGCGGCCAAATTTTTTGCGCAGGGCGTCCATTGCGGATTCGACGGCTTCCTGCTTTTCCTGCTGTGTGTCGTCCGTGCCGAGCAGGTCGAGCTGGCGGTAGGATTGCGTTTCTTCGGTCAGATGCAGTGCCGTGACGGAGAGGAGCCGGATAGGGTCGGGTGCTTTCCACAAGTCCTTTGCAAGGCGGAGCGCGGTATCGTTGATCTCGCGCATCAGGTGCGTGCTGTGGTCGAGCGTCGTCTGGCGCGAAAAGACCTGAAAGCGGCTGTTTTTGATGCCGACCTGTACGCCGCCGCAGTAGAGCCCGTAGCGCCGCAGGCGCATCGCCACACTGTTAGAAAGCAGCGAGATGCCGCTTTGCACCTCATCCCAGCGCGTCAGGTCGCGGCGGAACGTCGTCGAATTGCCAACGGATTTGATCGGCTCGCGGTCCGCCGCTCCGCGGACGGGGGAGTCGTCGAGGCCGTTGGCATAGCGGTAGAGCTGCGAGCCCATTTTGCCCATCAGGGTTTCGAGCATTTCCTCGCTGCATTTTGAGAGTTCGCCGATCGTGCGCACGCCGTAGCGGCCGAGCAGCTCCTGTGCGCTGCGGCCGACGAACAAAAGATCGCCGACGGGGAGGGGAAAGACGATGTCGCGCCAGTTGTCGCGTGCGATGACGGTCGTGGCGTCAGGCTTTTTATAGTCGCTGCCGAGCTTGGCAAACACCTTGTTGAATGACACGCCGACCGAGATCGTCAGTCCAAATTCGCGCTTGATGCGGCCTCGCAGCGTGTCGGCGAGCGCTCTGGCGTCCCCGCCGAAGAGGTGGAGGGAATTTGTCACATCCAGCCAGCTCTCGTCGATGCCGAACGGCTCGACTAAGTCAGTGTACTCGCCGTAGACGGCATTGATTTTTTTCGAGTATTCGGCGTAGAGGCGGTGGTGCGGCGGCAGCAGGATGAGGCCGGGACACTTCTGCTTGGCCCTCCAGATGGTCTCCGCCGTTTTGACGCCGCAGCGCTTTGCCGGTTCATTTTTTGCCAGGATGATGCCGTGGCGCTCCGTTGGATCACCGCAGACCGCGACGGGAAGCTGGCGCAAATCAGGATGGCTCAAAAGCTCGCAGGAGGCGTAAAAGCAGTTGCAGTCGCAGTGAAGAATGATGCGGTCCATCGCGTTCACCTCGTTTCACGAACAGTGTAGCATAAAATGCGAAATAGAACAAGCGTTTGAAAATAAAAAGTACCCGCCGGATGGCAGGCACTTTCTTGAATAGTTTTCGTCAATTTTCTCTCACGCTGTACAGCGCCGCGCCGATGGCGGTAGCAAACGTCGCGTTTTCGGGAATAATAAAATTGACATGGTAGAGCTGTTTGAATAGCTCGAACGTCTCCCTTGCCGGCGGCAGCATCGTCAGCGCGCCTGTGAGGACGACCGTGTCCGTGCCGCAGCACTTGCACGCGAGCACCGACATTGTGCCGATGGACTGGAGCACCAGGTTGACGATGCCAAGCATCTTGTCCGACGGCGTCGCGTCGTCGGCGACCTTGGCAAAGTTCGCCGCCGTGGCCTCGGGCGGCAGATCGCCCACCTGCTCGCGCGAGAGGTCGGCCATCGTCAGGTCGATGTGGCTGAGGTCGCCGTCCTGGCAGAGCTTGCGGATCAGCGCGTACTGGTGCACGCCTGTTGTGAGCGAGCTGAGGCCCGCGAGCGTGCCGCCGCCCACGCCGCTGCCGATGAGGTGACGGATCTCTCCGCCCTTGTTGGCCCAGAGAAACGACGTGCCCGTGCCCATACTGACGACGACCGCGTGCTCCTTGCCTGAGAGGGCAAGGCCGCCCACGCCGACAGAGGGGAATTCTTCGACCTTGATGGTCTTCACACCGTAGATATCGCCCTCGACATACGAAGAGCCTACGCCCGTGAGCGCGATGTGGCGGATGTCGGAGAGCTGGAGATGATGTGTGGAAAGGAAATTGCCCATCGCGCCGTAGAGCGAGGTGAGCGGATCGTCAGCCTTGACGCGCAGCATGTCGATGACGGAAAGATCGGGGGCAAGACCGACGATCTTCGTGCTCGAACCGCCGATGTCAATGCCTAAAATAACACCCATTGTGATGCTCCGTTTCTTTAGAAAGTCCCTTTATCATAGGGGACGCGATGGATAAAGTCAAGTAAAAAGCGGAAAAAGGGCGGAAAGCCTTGCTTTATTTTGGTATGCAAGATATAATGCACCTATTACAAGGCGCGGCACAGTCCGCGCCGTGACACTATGAGGTGACTATGAAGACCGATCAGAAGCTCAATATGACCATGCTCTGCGACTTCTACGAGTTGACTATGGGCAATGGTTACTTGAAAGCAGGGTTCCAGGATCGCATTACCTATTTTGACGTTTATTTCCGCTCGGTGCCGGACGGAGGCGGGTACGCCATTGCCGCCGGCCTCGACCAGCTGATCGACTATATCGAGGATCTGCACTTCGACCAGCAGGACATCGACTACCTGCGCGGGAGAGGTATCTTCTGCGAGAAATTCCTCGGCTATCTTGCAAACTTCCACTTCAGCGGCGACATTTACGCCGTGCCCGAGGGCACGCCCGTCTTCCCGAAAGAGCCGATGGTCGTCGTGCGCGCGCCCGCAATCGAGGCGCAGCTGCTTGAAACGTTCGCGCTTTTGACCGTGAACCATCAGAGCTTGATCGCCACCAAGGCCAACCGCATCGTCCGCGCCGCCAAGGGCCACGCCGTGATGGAGTTCGGTTCCCGCCGCGCGCAGGGCTCCGCCGCCGCCATCGATGGCGCTCGTGCTGCCTATATCGCTGGCTGCTGCGGCACTGCCTGCACCATCTCCGACCAGCTCTACGGCACGCCCGCGCTCGGCACGATGGCCCATGCTTGGGTGCAGATGTTCGACACGGAGTATGACGCGTTTGCGACCTACTGCAAATACTATCCGCAGAACGCCGTCCTGCTTGTCGACACCTATAATACCTTAAAGTCCGGCATTCCCAACGCCATCAAAGCGTTCAACGACGTCTTGAAGCCGCTTGGCATCAAAAAGTGCGGCATCCGCCTGGACAGCGGCGACATCGCCTATCTTTCCCGCAAGGCGCGCAAGATGCTCGACGAGGCGGGCTGGACGGAATGCACCATCACCGTTTCGAACTCGCTCGACGAGTACCTTATTCAGGATCTCTGGATGCAGGACGCGAAGATCGACGCCTTCGGCGTCGGCGAGCGTCTCATTACCGCCAAGAGCGAGCCGGTCTTCGGTTGCGTCTATAAGCTCGTCGCAGTGGAGGACAAGGACGGCAATATCGTCCCCAAGATCAAGATCAGCGAGAACGTCGGCAAGATCACGACACCGCACTTCAAGAAGCTCTACCGCTTCTATGGCCGCGACACCGGCAAGGCCATCGCCGACTATCTGACGGTCTACGACGAGACCGTGGACGACAGCCAGAATCTTGAGATCTTCGACCCCGACGCCACGTGGAAGCGTAAGGAAGTCTATCACTTCGAAGCGCGCGAGCTGCTCGTGCCCATCTACCAGAAAGGCAAGCTCGTCTACAAGCGTCCCGGCATCGAGGAGATCAAAAAATACTGCACCGAGCAGGTCGATACCCTCTGGGACGAGGTCAAGCGCTTCGATAACCCGCATAACTATTATGTGGACCTCTCGCAGAAGCTCTACGACATCAAGACCGAGCTTCTGAACGAGAAGAACGAGCGCTACGAGAAGAACTGAGGAAAACAAAAAATCAAAAACAGGGAACAGCCAACAGGAGGGGACTGAGACTGCGATGAAGGGATTCCAGATTCAGCAAAAGGGCGAGCGGCGCATTTCTGCGGCGCTGCGGATCATGCTGGTCGTCGTCCTGCTTGCGGTGCAGATCGGCTTTGTTGTCGCCATCTCCTACTTTATGCAGGAGTATCTGGCGCTGGCCTACGGCGTCGTACAGGTCGGCGCGCTGTTCCTTGCGGTGCATATCTACAATGAACCAGGTGAGCTTTCTTATAAGCTCATCTGGTTCATCCTGCTTTTGCTGGCCCCGCCGGTGGGTATGATTCTCTGGTTCCTCTGGGGCGGCGCGGCGCAGAAGCGCCATCTGCCGCAGAACACCAAGCGCTTTCCTGACGAGCCGGAGAGCGTGCGCATACGCAGTGAGATCGCCGTCGACAAGCTCACGCGCCAGCTGCCCGCTTGGTCGCGCACGGCAAACTACCTCTGCCGCCGCGACTTCCAGCTCTATCAGAATACCTCTGTCACGTACCTGCCCGAGGGCACGATTTTGCTGCGTAATCTTATCGACCGCGCAGCCAAGGCTGAGCGCTTCATCTTCCTTGAATACTTCATTCTGGCTGAGGGAAAGCTCTGGGATGAGCTTGAAAAGATCCTCTGCGCCAAGGCGCGCGAGGGGGTTGAGGTCAAGATTATTTTCGACGACTTCGGCAACATCAAGCGCTTTTCCGGCGAGACGATCGACCGTCTGCGCGAGGTGGGCGTCGAGGTATTCATCTTCAACCCCGTGCACGAGTATGTGAACCGCCTGCACTTCAACTACCGCGACCACCGCAAGATCGCCTGCATCGACGGTGACGTCGCCTACACCGGCGGCGTGAACATCGCCGACGAGTACGCCAATCTCATCGAGCGCTTCGGCTACTGGAAGGACAGCGGCGTATGTCTTGAAGGTGAGGGCGCCTGGGGCCTGACGGCAAGCTTTATCCGCATGTGTGTGAACCTCGGCGGCGTGATGCACAACGAGCACGACTATTACCGCCCCCATACGCCGGTCAAAAGCGAGGGCTTCTGCCAGCCGTTTACCGACGGACCGCAGAACAACCCCGACAATCCGGCCGAGGATGTGTTCCTCCAGATGATCTCCGGCGCGCGGCGCTTCCTCTATATCACGACGCCGTACTTCATCCCCGATGAGAGCCTGATGCGTGCATTGTGCATCGCGGGCGACGGGGGCGTGGACGTGCGGCTGATGCTGCCGGGCAAGCCTGACCACTGGTACGCCGACTGCGTGGCGGAGTCGTACTTTGGCGAGCTCATCAAACACGGCGTAAAGGTATACCGCTATACCCCTGGCTTTCTGCACGGAAAAAGCATCATGGTCGACCGCGAAGCAGCCTTTGTTGGCTCGGCGAATATGGACTACCGCAGCTTTGAGCTCGACTATGAGTGCGGCGTGATGGTCTACAGCGCGCCGATGATCGAATCGCTGCTCGAGGACATGGATATGATTGTCGACCGCAGCCACCTCGTCACGGCGGAGGAGTGGGCCAAGCGCAGCGTCCTGCGCCGCGTGTTCGAGCCGCTGCTGCGCTTGTTCGCCATCTGGATGTGACGGGAAAGTGGGGAAGAGGCAGGAATTTTCCAAATTTTGATTTTTTGGAAAATTTCCTGTTGACAAATGCAAAGTTCCTGCTATAATAACATTTGTTCGCTGAACGACACAGCGCGGCGAACAGCGCAATATAGCGGGATTGTGTAATGGTAGCACAGCGGACTCTGACTCCGTATGTGAGGGTTCGAATCCTTCTCCCGCTGCCATCAAGAGTGACCAAAATAGATACACTCACCCGAAACCCCTGAGAAATCAGGGGTTTTGGCGTTTTTATACCCTGTTTTTTCAAAGCGTGTTTTATAGATACACAAGGGCATTTAAGAGTGTCAGGAAGGATTTGAACTCAATTCTTGGCTGATTTGGCCCGCTTTATAGTTGGCTTTCCACTCTCAAATATTTTTATCGCTCATCTTTCCTAAAAAATTTGAAACTTTTTATTGAAGAGGTTGGTATCATATTTTGATACCAACCTCTTTTTAGTTTACGGAAAAAAGGAGGTTCACCACATGAACAGCAGCAACATAGGGCAGCAGATCCGTTACCTCGAAGAAGTTTGCATTTCTCTCCATCGTGCGGGCTTTGAAACAAAGCCGCCGGAAGACTGCCAACTCCCCATCCTGTGGAACGATGCGCCGCTGTGCCGCATCACCGGCAAGGGCAGCGTGTACTATCGCCGGGAGGATACGGACACGCCACAGGCAGAGGATGCCCTGTTTCGTATCGAGAACATCGCCGCGAAGACACTGGAGTATATGACCGCTATGGAAACTGCCCCACGGCTCAAGGCGACCGGTCTCACCGGCGACTACCGCGTCCTTGCTGACTTCGGTGACGCGGTGCTGGCGGGCCACCCCACCGAGCGAGGCGTCCAGTTTGTGACATGGGAATGGGACTTCGACCGAGAGGGCGTCCATCACGGACATTATTTCCAGGACGACTACGATGCCGCCAAACGCGACTTCACCGTGCGCAGCGGACTTGTTCAAAAAGACGCCCTTTTTGAGCCGGAGCAGCTTGCGGAGATCTACCACGCGCTAAGGTTTGTCCGTAAACAGGACGAAAGCCTTTCCTTCGGGCGGGATCAGGAACTGGCGGTGCTCATGGAACAGGTCGGCGGACTGCTGCCCCCGAATGTGCCGCGGCAGCGGGATGCGCCGGAACAGAGCGGCATGACAATGAAATAAGTATCCACGCAGGCCGGACAGAAATGTCCGGCATTTTTTATTTTACGAGGAGGAAAAGATGATGAAAATTTACGGCACGATTCAATTCAGACTCATTCTCCCGCATATCCCCGGCTTCCAGCAGGAGCCGCTGCCGGAGCCTGTTTGCAGCCATTCCCCGGATTGCAAGGACTGCCCCTATCCCCGCCACGGTTTTCTCTGCTGGGGTGCGGACGGGACTTGCCTGCGGAGCCGAATGAGCGAGATCAACGAGAAAAAGGAGGACAATGATCATGATGAGCGCAGTTGTGAGTAATCCAGGCCACCCGGAATACGGCGTGGCGACCATTCCGTTCCCTATCCCCCGCGACCAGTACGCACATTGCATGGAGATGCTGGAGGCGTTGGAGATCGGCGACGCGCTCAAGGCGGACTGCAAGGTAGAGAAAATTGACAGCTTTTATTCCGTGCTCAAGCGCACGGAGATGCTCACGGTCAATATGGAGGAGCTGAACTACCTCGCCAAACGGCTGGAAAGCTTCGACACCGGCGAGGCCGCGCAGTTTCAGGCGATGGCGCACAAGCTGGAGCTGTTCGAGCTGAAGGATCTCATCAACCTGACCTTCTGCTGCCAGCAGGCCACGGTCATCACCGACTTTTCCGACCTCGCCGCCATCGGCCGCGACCATTACATGAACTTGCACGGCGGCAGCGCAAGCGTGGATGAACTGAACAAACTGGATGTCGAGGAAACCGCACGGCAGCTCATTGATAGCGGCAGCGGCACGATCACCCCCTACGGCGTGGTCTACGACAACGGCATGAAGTTAGAGCAGATCTATGATGGCCGGTTCTTTCCCTGCTATTACTATGAGCCGAACGCCATCACCGTTGCGGTGACCTCCAAAGCCGAGCCGGAGG
>OLWD01000736.1_pt1 | contig 13762 bp, 9 predicted proteins | sample 1673971 | NCBI WGS metagenome assembly OLWD01 (sample SAMEA103958136, study PRJEB25191) | human gut metagenome | reverse complement strand
CTCTTTTTGCGTCTTCACATCCCGATATTGCAAAACGTACAAGTGTTTCCGGACTTATTATTTCTGTGGGGATGATGCTGGTGGGCATTCTTATTTTCGCATCTATTTTTGAGATGAGCGATAAGTCCTCTACTTTGAGTATGGGGCTGATGGTGCTGGGGACGGCATTGATTCTGTTGGGGGTGTTCCGTTTGTTCTGGAAATCAAAAGAAATCGTTTATCTGCCGACGGGAAGTGTGGCGAAGGAACGCAGTCTGTTTTTCGATTTGAAGCATATAGGAAAACTGACCGAGATGCTCGAAAGCGGTAAGCTCGACGGTGAAGCCGGTGTCAAGAGTGAGTCGAGTGGTAATGTACGTCTGGACGTTATGATTTCGCAAGACAATAAATTTGCTGCACTTCAATTGTTTCAGTTTGTGCCTTACACTTACACTCCGGTGACCTCGGTGTGCTACTTTACGGGTAATGAAGCTGCGGCGGTTTCGGCATTCTTGTCCAGATGCAAGGCGATGTAAGCGGATGCTGCGGGTAAGGAACCGTTAGGATATGGAGTGGGGATTAGTCGGTGACGGCAATCCCCATTTTTTTCATAAGGAAGCACGCATTCATGTTCTGCGCTACGCCAGGGCGGAGGCGGTAAGAGAATGTCAGCTCGTTGTCGGTGATATCCGCTTCGAAGCGGTAGTTGCAGATATTTTCGGGGAAGAGGTCGATGAGGGTGCCCAGCAATAAGTCGTGCGTGGCGATGATGCCGTTTGCCTGCAAGGCCATGAACTGCTTGATGAGTGCGAAAGACCCTTTCTGCTTATCCATTGAGTTTGTTCCTTTCAGTATTTCGTCGAGGATGATGAAGAGCTCCTCGCCCGATTGCAGCTTGTCGATGATGAGTTTCAGGCGTTTGAGTTCGGCAAAGAAGTAGGACTCGTTGTCGGTCAGGGAGTCGCTGGTGCGCAGGCTGGTGATGAGACGGGCGGGATACGCCTCCATCTCTTCCGCGCAGACGGGCATGCCGGTGCAGGTAAGCAGGTAGTTGATGCCTATCGTGCGCAGATAGGTGCTCTTTCCTGCCATGTTGGCGCCGGTGATGATGATGAAGAAAGGGCGTTTCTCCATGTCGATGTCGTTGCGGACACAGCGGTCGCGGTGCATCAGGGGATGTCCCAGGGCTTTTGCGCGAAGCATGAAACGGGTGTTGTTGCCGGTGTTTCCCGTATCAGCTTTCTTCGTATCGGAAGAGATGTTGACTTTGGCGGCAATCATATCGGCCTTGTCGAGCAGGGTGGGATAAGAATAGTCCGGATGATTATAGGCGAAGGTTGCCAGTGAGTTGAGGGCATCCATCTGTCCGAGGGCGCTGAGCCAATGCGGCAGTTCGTGGGCATATTGCTCTTTCCAGGTTTCGATGCGCATTATCTGTCGCAGTTCCCAGAAAAACAGACCGTTGAGAATGACGTACATGAATACGTTGTTGCGTTGGTCCAGCTCGTTCATCAGTTTGCTCAGCCGGCTGATGGCGAGGGAGGCTTTCCGTTGTTCGCCGCCAATTTCTTCTTTGATGCGTTTCAGCAGGTTGCATTGCATGGGTTGGGCTTCCATCAGTTTGAGCAGTCCGGCATACGTACCGAGGATTTGCAGTTTCTTGCCGTACACAGCCTGTATTTTGGTGATCTTTCCGGTAAAGGCGAATCCGGCGGTGACAAAGAGCGTCCAGATCACTCCCCACATGCTTGCGGGCAGATAACCGGTAAGCATAAGGAGCAGACAGATGCCGTTGATGCCGGTGACGGTTGCCGGCAGAAGTCGTAAGAACTTATTCTTGCGGAATACGCCGGGACTTGCCGCCCATGCTTTCAGTTCGGTTTCGTCGGCTGCTGTGCCTTTGTGCAGCATGCCGAGGATGCGGAAGTGCTGGCGGAATTGCAGTTCGGGAGCCAGTTCGCGTACGGCTGCCTGTCGTTCCAGTATATCCTCTTTCTTTTCGAGATGCTGTCCCAGCCAGTTTGCCAACAGGCGTTTTCCCGGTTCGGTGCAGGTGCGGTTGACGTACTGGAACAATGAATGTGTGCCGAATACGTCCAGATCGTAGGCATACAGGTGGGCGGGGTCGACAAACTCCTCGCCGGCATCGAAGCAGGACGTATCGTAATCCAGCGCGGCCAACTCCTGCCGGTTCACCTCTGCTCTCTTTTCCTGATAGTCTTTGCGGCGAAACAGGTTGTTGTGGTACTTTATCAGAAGGATGAACGGCAGCAGGGTGACGAGTGCGATTCCTGCCAGTATCGTCCAACTTTCCTCCCGGAAGTAGATAATCCCTGCGATTCCTGTCACGAACAGCAGCAACCGTAAGGAGCCGGTATGGTAAATTGCTTGCTGTATTTTGTTCGACTCTTGTTGTGCTTCCTCCGCAATGCGGCTGTATGTTGATTTTATTTTTTCAATGCTTTCCATTTATTCCCATGCTTTATAGATTGGCAAAGGTAAGTAAATATATGGTTTTCCTCTCCTAAGAAGATGTGAAATGCCAACGGTTGGTATTCAAAATACCACAGTTTGGTATTCGAAGTACCACAGTTTGGTACGAGGGCTACCACAGCTTGGTACAAGGACTACCACAGTTTGGTACGGCGTGTACCAAAGGTTGGTATTCGGTTGGTATCTGTATCTCGTTTGTAATCAGTAGTGTATCCCGGCAGTTCCAACAAAGGGTTCCCGCATTTCTGCTTTAGATGTTTTTGTCTGCGACAGAGAGGGTTGGGCAAGGCCGATGCAGACATACGAAAATCATTTTATGGGCGATACGATGTTTTTTTCCTCTCTATGTTTGCTGAATAAGGATAAAAAATGTACCTTTCGCCTGGGTAAGTAAAGTTTCAGAAAGAAAGGGAAATGATATGAAAGTACGTTGGTTGTTAGGGATATTGGCATTATTGGGCTTGCCTTGCTCGGCTCAGCAGATAATGTATTCCAACTTGAAAGCGTTGGTGGAAGGCCGCGGAGATACGGTCACGATATTGAAAGTGGAGAAGCGTTCCAAGAATCAGATTTATCTGATGGGCGGTGCGGATTATCGTATAGAGGCGGAAGACAACTCCGGCTTGTGCCGTTATTTGAAATCACGTTGTTATGCGGTGCGGATGGATACGTCGCTCTACGTCAACTGCAAGAAGATGCGCTATAAGCGTTACCGTTTCGGCGGTTGGTATGCGCCTGCCATGTGGGTGAAAGGTAAGATTTATTTCTGTGCGCAACCTGTGGGGCAGGTCGCTGCAAGCACCGCAACCCCGCCCGATGCAACGAAGCTGGGCGGTGAAGTGGGGGATGCCATCAATGCTTCGGGGCTGGTCTTTGCGCGCGTGTATTATGAGTTGAATCCGGAAACGGGACGCTCGGAGTTTGTGGGCAGGGAGAAGATGCTGGAACTGCTGGCGGACTATCCTGCGCTGCAAGAAGCATTTGAAAAGGAAACGAGCGAGTCGGCGGAGGTCATCGGGAGATATTTGCGGCAACTGAAATAGGCTGCTTCCCTCCTTGTGAAGAAGAAATACTAACTCGGTGTGAAAAAGAAAACTTCACTCCTTATGTAAAAATCCTGATATTCAGTTGTGAGTGTCGGGATTTATTTTTATATTGCGATAGATAACGTGCATTGGTTGATGATTTGCGGCTGTGCATGATGTGCCTCTATGTGATGCCTTGTATTATTAACTTTAATGATCTGCTATGATGAAAGGAAGAGTTTTATTCGTGCTTCTTCTGCACGTTGCTTTAGCTTCAACGCTTTCCGGATGCAGAACTGCAGATGTTGTAGGAGGGCAAGCCGCTCATCGTGCGGCTTTGCAGGCTTTGTCTTCCCGGAGTTGCAAGATTATATTGGAGGAGGTTTATACTCCTTCCGACCGTCCTGAAAAACTTCGTGCCCAACAAGTTACCGGCAGCTATTTGATAATAAAGGGAGACAAGATGCTGGCTTATCTAACTCGTGAGGACAACAGTCCGAAGCTCTTCTTCGGTAGCTCACCGCTGAATGACGGTGAGGCGGCTTTGCAGATGGGCGTACCGGAGACGCAGAAGAATGGAGATGTTAACATCACTTTGCGGGTACAGGGCAATGCGCATTATCGGACCTTTGAATGGAACATGACGCTCTATCACGACTCCAACCAATGTTTCGTGCAGGCGAGCAAGGTTTACATGGCAGGGAATTTCAGTTTCAAAGGGCGTATCCTGCCTTTGCCCGAAAAGTGAACAGAACCTTTCCGTAACGGAGGAAGCGAAGTGGCGACAATGCAGAGTTGCTCTTCTGACGGACGTGTATAAAGAGTGCCGTAATATTGTTGCGGATAATTTTAAAAATTTATATATTTGCTGCTGTTATAAATCACTATAAATCTAAAAAGAACGCCTATGGTATAAAGACTGATTAGGAAATAGACATATATAAGAGAGCGTTAGCTTTTATTCTTTTGACTTGGAATCTGGAAAATTCAAAGAAGCTTGATAGGAATAAGAAGTTCAACGCCCGCGTCCTCTACGACGTGGGCTTAACTTTATTATCAAGCACAGGCATTTTCCAGAGCCTCAAGTCAAGATAAAGTTTGGTTCCACGTCGCTTTTGTATCCCTGTCTCAAAAGAGATTGAAAGACACATTTATTATACTTTGGAACCGGGTATATCTTAAATTAAACATTTAGATATATGAGAATGAAATTAATTTGGTTACCCTGTTTGGTATTCTTTTTCGGGGTGCTTTGTGCAAGTTGTGGTAGCGATAATAATGAGCCGACCGATGAGCCCGGAACAGGGGATGCCGGAGGTACAGGTGATACGGAAGTGAAAGGCGATTATATTGCGACAACGAAGGTGAAGACGGTGGTGCTGAAGAGTGGATGGGATTGGATGGGTACTGAACTGCCTGTTTGTTATGAGGATTTTAATCGGAAGTATAGTCTGTGGCTTAATTCCGGGCAACTTTGTGTAGTTCCTTTTACTCGTGAAAAAGGAAAATGGGTTACAAGCTATTATGTTTTTTATGATACTTATCATAGTGAAATTTCATATATGGAAGACATCGGAAGAGTAAATGCTCTGTCGGAGGTGACGACGAAATTAGAAGTTCCGAAAGTATCTGCTTTTCATTTTCCTGCTGCCCAGCCCAAACATGGCTATGCCGCAACTTTCAAAACCGAGAATGATGAACTGAGGTATCTTCGTCTTTTCGTTACCGAGCATACTTTGAGCGATGACGGTGCAGTTGCTACCGTTACCGTCCAATACCAACTTTATTAGAAATATATGTAACGACTCAGGTATCAAAAGTCTCTGTCATTCAGAGGAACGTAGTGACGAAGAATCTGCTTTCCTGACACAAAGAGAAGAGATGATTCACTTCGTTCTGCATGACAGAACATGAGGATAGGAAAATAGTCTTGTTTTTGTCTAAATGATAAATAATCCCGGTATTCTATTGTGAATACCGGGATTTATTTTTATATTGCGGCAGATACAGAGTCGCATCTGCTGACAATTTGTAACTATTCACCTTATTATACTATGGAGATTACCTTAAGCAAGACACTGCCCCCTTATCCCGCCTTCGTAGAAGGCATCCGGCGGGCTCCCGACCGCGGCTACACCCTCGACCCGGCACAAACGGCTACGGCATTGAAGAATGCCCTGCGCTACATCCCTAAAGAACTGCACGAAACGCTTGCACCGGAGTTCATGGAAGAACTCCGCACGCGCGGACGCATCTACGGTTACCGTTACCGTCCGCAAGGCGACCTCAAGGCAAAGCCCATTGACGAATACAAAGGACGCTGCATCGAGGGCAAGGCCTTTCAGGTGATGATAGACAATAACCTCTGTTTCGACATCGCCCTCTATCCCTACGAACTCGTCACCTATGGCGAAACGGGACAGGTGTGCCAAAACTGGATGCAATACCGCCTGATAAAACAATACCTCGAAGTCCTCACCTGCGACCAGACGCTCGTCATCGAAAGCGGGCATCCGCTGGGGCTCTTCAAGTCGAAGCCCGAAGCGCCGCGCGTCATCATTACGAACGCCATCATGGTGGGGCTTTATGACAACCAGCAGGACTGGCACACAGCCATGCAGATGGGTGTTGCCAATTACGGGCAGATGACTGCCGGCGGGTGGATGTACATCGGTCCGCAGGGCATCGTGCATGGCACTTTCAATACCCTCCTGAACGCCGGGCGATTGAAGCTCGGCATTCCGCAAGACGGCGACTTGCGCGGACGGCTTTTTGTATCCTCCGGTCTGGGTGGCATGAGTGGCGCCCAACCCAAAGCTGCCGAAATGTCGGGAGCTGCCGCTATCATAGCCGAAGTGGACGCTTCACGTATCGACACCCGTCATCGTCAGGGATGGGTGGGGCACGTGACGGATTCGCTGCCGCAGGCCTTCTCACTGGCCAAAGAGGCCATGGACAGTCGTACCCCCATTTCCATTGCCTATCATGGCAATGTGGTGGATCTCTTGGAATATGCCGCAAAAGAACAGGTACACATAGATCTGCTATCCGACCAGACATCCTGCCATGCCGCCTACGACGGCGGCTACTGTCCCGCAGGGCTGACCTTTGAGGAGCGCACCCGGATGCTGCACGAGAACCCGGCGGAATTCCGCCGTAAGGTGGATGCTACGCTGAAACGCCATTTCCTTGCCATAAAAGAGCTCGTGGGGCGGGGCACGTACTTCTTCGATTACGGCAACTCCTTTATGAAAGCCGTCTACGATGCCGGCGTCACCGAAATAGCGCGCAACGGCAGTGATAAGAACGGGTTCATCTTCCCCAGCTATGTGGAAGACATCATGGGCCCCGAACTCTTTGATTACGGTTACGGGCCTTTCCGCTGGGTGTGTCTCAGTGGCAGGCACGAAGACCTGATGAAGACCGACCGGGCGGCAATGGAGTGTATCGACCCCACGCGTCGCGGGCAGGACTTGGATAATTACAATTGGATTCGCGATGCCGAAAAGAATAATCTGGTGGTGGGCACGCAGGCGCGTATCCTCTATCAGGATGCCGAAGGACGCATGAAGATTGCACTCCGCTTCAACGAGATGGTGCGCCGGGGCGAGGTAGGCCCGATTATGCTGGGACGCGACCACCACGATGTCAGCGGTACGGATTCCCCTTTCCGCGAGACATCCAACATCAAGGACGGCAGCAACGTAATGGCGGACATGGCTGTGCAATGCTTTGCCGGTAACTGTGCGCGGGGCATGAGCCTTGTGGCGCTGCACAATGGCGGCGGAGTGGGCATAGGCAAAGCCATCAACGGCGGCTTCGGCATGGTGTGCGACGGCTCCGAAAGGGTGGACGAAATTCTGCGTTCCGCCATGCTTTGGGATGTTATGGGCGGCGTGGCACGCCGTTCGTGGGCACGCAACGAGCATGCAATGGAAACCAGCGAGGAGTTCAACCGCACCCATTCGGATGGCTACCACATCACGATTCCTTACGTGGCGGATGAAGAACTGATTGATAGATATATAAAACAATAATAACAGGCTTGTTATAGGGGAGATAAGGGTATAAGAGATTGGGTCTGTTCTTTTGTTCTTATGTCTGAGAGAAAGAATATGCCAATCTAAAAATAATATATCTGTATCCTCGTGTTAGCAAACTAAAAACATAACCATTATGAACCGAATCGTAGAATGTGTCCCTAATTTCAGTGAGGGACGCGACTTGCAGAAAATAGACCGGATTGTAGCCCCGTTTCGTGGCAGACAGGGTGTCAAGTTGTTGGATTACAGTAACGATGAAGACCACAACCGCCTCGTCGTCACCGTAGTGGGCGAACCCGAACCGCTGCGCGATGCTGTGCTTGAGGCTATCGGCGTGGCAGTGGAGCTCATCGACCTGAACAAGCATCAGGGACAGCATCCCCGTATGGGTGCGGTGGACGTTGTGCCCTTCATTCCTATTAAGAATGTAACGATGGAAGAAGCCGTTGCGCTCTCCAAGGAAGTGGGCGGGGAAGTGGCGAAACGTTATAACCTGCCTGTGTTCCTTTACGAGAAATCCGCATCAGCCCCTCACCGGGAAAACCTTGCGGCTGTCCGGAAAGGCGAGTTCGAGGGTATGGCGGAGAAAATAAAACTCTCCGAATGGCAGCCCGACTTCGGTCCCGCCGAGCGGCATCCCACTGCGGGAACGGTGGCGGTTGGCGCGCGTATGCCGCTGGTGGCCTATAACATCAACCTGAATACGCCGAGTCTGGAGATTGCGCACGATATTGCCAAGAAGATACGCTTCATCGGCGGCGGCCTGCGCTATTGCAAGGCCATGGGAGTGGAGTTGAAAGACCGGGGAATCACGCAGGTGTCTATCAATATGACCGACTATACCCGTACCGCCCTTTATCGCGCCTTCGAATTGGTACGCATCGAAGCGCGCCGCTACGGTGTCAGCATCGTGGGCAGTGAGATTATCGGCCTTGTGCCTATGGAAGCGCTGATTGATACGGCTTCCTATTACCTCGGACTGGAGAACTTCTCGATGCAGCAGGTGCTCGAAGCCCGGATAATGGAGTGAGTGCCCGACGTGTGAATAGCACACAACTGTCTTTCAGTGATCAATGTTCTGAACTTTAAATGAAACAGAAACAAATATGACGGAGAATCTTATCATCTTCAACGCTCGTGTCGTCACTCCCATCGGCTTTTCCGCCCGTTGTGGCAAGGAAATGGAAGAGATCTGCATCATGGATGACGCTACGGTGGAAGTCACCGGCGGCGTCATCACCTACGTAGGCCCTAATCGTGGCGAGGACCGCGACGGATACTATCAGCGCTACTGGCACTACAACGCCCGGGGTAAATGCCTTCTGCCCGGCTTTGTGGACTCGCATACGCACTTCGTTTTTGGCGGAGAGCGTGCCGAGGAGTTCTCATGGCGCTTGAAGGGCGAAAGCTACATGTCCATTATGGAGCGCGGAGGAGGCATTGTCAGCACAGTGGCTGCCACCCGCAACAGCAACTTCATCCAGTTGCGCGGCAAGGCGGAGGGCTTCTTGAAGCAGATGAGCGTCATGGGAGTGACCACCGTCGAGGGAAAAAGCGGTTACGGCCTGGACAAGGAGACCGAGCTGCTGCAACTCCGCGTCATGCGCAGCCTGAACAATGACGAGCACAAGCGGGTGGACATCGTTTCCACTTTTCTTGGCGCACATGCAGTGCCGCAGGAGTATGTTGGGCGTACGGACGATTATGTGGATTTCATCATTCGCGAAGTGATGCCCGCCGTCGTTCAGAACCGGTTGGCAGAGTTTTGCGATGTCTTTTGCGAGCAGGGCGTGTTCTCCATCGGGCAGTCCCGACGCCTGCTGACTGCCGCTCGTGATATGGGATTGGCGCTGAAGCTCCATGCCGATGAAATAGTGCCGCTGGGCGGTGCGGGACTGGCTGCGGAACTTTCCGCCGTATCCGCCGACCACCTGCTGCACGCTTCCGATGCCGACATCCATGCCATGGCGGACAAAGGCGTGGTTGCCACCTTGCTCCCTCTTACCGCCTTTGCCCTGAAAGAACCTTATGCCCGCGGGCGTGAGATGATTGACGCCGGCTGTGCCGTAGCACTGGCCACCGACCTTAATCCCGGCAGTTGCTTCTCCGGTTCCATCCCGCTCACTATCGCACTGGCTTGCATCTATATGAAGATGAGTGTCGAGGAGACCATTACCGCCCTTACCCTGAACGGCGCCGCCGCCTTGAATCGTGCCGGCAGCATCGGCAGCATAGAGGTGGGAAAGAAAGGGGACTTCGTGGTGCTGAATACGGATAATTATCATTTCCTGCCCTATTATGTGGGCATGAATTGTGTGCACGCTACGGTGAAGGAGGGCGTACTCCACCCGGTGCTTTAGCGGTGCGTTAATAGCGAATTGATACCTAATTGTGTAATACCTAATAATAATTTAATCCCATGTTAGTCGATTTAACAGTCAAAGAGTTTTTGAATAAAGTGGCGGGCAGCGATCCCGTCCCCGGCGGCGGAAGCATTGCCGCATTGAATGGCGCCATTGCTTCGGCTTTGGCGGCAATGGTAGCCAATCTCACTGTCGGCAAGAAAGGCTATGAGGCGCACGAGGAGTTGATGCAGCATATTGCGGGAGTGGCATTGCAGGAGAAAGACACCTTCATCGAAGACATTGACCGCGACTCCGAAGCGTACGACAGTGTATTTGCCTGCTTCAAGATGCCGAAAGCCACCGACGAGGAGAAGGCCGCCCGTAGCGCCGCCATTCAGGAAGCCACCAAGTTTGCAGCCCTCGTGCCCATGCAGGTGGCACGTAATGCCTACGAGCTGATGACTGTCATCATGGATGTGGCACGCCTGGGCAACCGTAATGCCGTAACCGATGCCTGCGTGGCGATGATGTCCGCCCGCTCTGCCGTATTGGGGGCATTGATGAATGTGCGCATCAACCTCGGTTCGCTCAAAGATAAAGAGTTCGTTGCCAAGTTGCAGGCCGAAGCCTGTGAGCTGGAACGCCTTGCCTGTGCCAAAGAGAAAGAATTGTTGGACGAAATCAATGAGGAGCTCAAAGTATGAAGAATGTCTATTATGTCGGTTCGGGCGAGCTGACCTTCGACCTTATCGAACGCATCATCAACGAGAACCTGAAACTTGAGTTGGCTCCCGAAGCCAAAGAACGCATACAGAAATGCCGCGACTATCTGGATAAGAAAACCGCCGAATCCGCCGAACCTCTCTACGGGATCACCACCGGCTTCGGCTCCCTGTGCAGCAAAAGCATCTCGCCCGACGAACTGGGCACCTTGCAGGAGAATCTCATCAAAAGCCATGCTTGCAGCGTGGGCGAGGAGATCCGTCCTGTCATCATCAAACTGATGATGCTGCTCAAGGCGCATGCGCTTTCATTGGGGCACAGCGGCGTGCAGGTCATTACCGTACAGCGCATCCTCGACTTCTTCAACAACGACGTGATGCCTATTGTCTACGACCGCGGCTCCTTGGGAGCATCGGGCGACCTTGCTCCGCTTGCCAATCTTTTCCTGCCTCTTATCGGTGTGGGTGACGTGTACTATAAAGGCCGGAAGCGCGAGGCAATCAGTGTACTCGATGAATTCGGCTGGGAGCCCGTCAAACTGATGAGCAAGGAAGGCCTTGCCTTGCTGAACGGTACGCAATTCATGAGCGCCAACGGTGTCTTTGCCATTCTTAAAGCCTTCCGCCTCTCCAAGAAAGCCGACCTGATAGCCGCCCTCTCCCTGGAAGCCTTTGACGGTCGCATCGACCCGTTCATGGATTGCATCCAGCAAATCCGTCCCCACAAAGGACAAATCGAAACGGGCGAGAACTTCCGCAAACTGCTGGAGGGCAGCGAACTCATCGCCCGCCCCGGCAAGCATGTGCAGGATCCGTATTCTTTCCGTTGCATTCCGCAGGTGCATGGCGCAACGAAGGATGCTATCCGGTATGTCTCTTCGGTTTTGCTGACGGAGATTAATTCTGTGACGGACAATCCTACCATCTTTCCGGATGAAGACCGTATCATCTCCGGCGGAAACTTTCATGGGCAGCCGTTGGCTATCTCGTACGATTTCTTGGGAATCGCCCTTGCCGAACTGGGAAACATCTCCGAACGCCGTATCGCCCAGCTCATCATGGGACTGCGGGGACTGCCGGAGTTTCTGGTTGCCAATCCCGGCCTGAACTCCGGGTTTATGATTCCTCAATATGCCGCCGCCTCTATGGTGAGCCAGAACAAGATGTACTGCTATGCTGCCAGCAGCGACTCTATCGTGTCCAGCAACGGACAGGAGGACCATGTCAGTATGGGAGCCAACGCAGCCACGAAGCTCTACCGCATCATGGACAACTTGGAACACATCCTTGCCATCGAACTGATGAATGCTGCACAGGGCATTGATTTCCGCCGCCCGCAAAAAACCTCGCCTCTCTTGGAAGGCTTCCTGCGCGAATACCGCAAAGAGGTTCCTTTTGTGAAAGACGACATTGTGATGTACAAGGAAATTCATAAAACAGTGGCGTTCCTGAGCCGGACCAAGTTTGATTATTAGGAATCTTCCCAATAAATCTGCGAGAACACTAATTTTTATTAATCGTTTAACAAAAGAAAGAAAACTTAATTGGTGAATTAAGTTTTCTTTCTATATTTGCTTCGTTTTATTTCTAAAATGAATAAAAAGAGTTTTTGAAATTTAAAAGGAAGAGAAATGAGCGAATATACCAAGCACCTTACTCCTCGTCCGGAACTGAGAGAACGGATCATTGATACTGCGGTGAAGGCCTTTGCTGCGCAAGGTATCAAAAGTATTACGATGGATGACATTGCAACTTCGTTGGGCATCTCCAAGCGTACTCTGTATGAGGTGTTTCCTGATAAGGAGACCTTGCTGGAAGAGTGTATCCTGAGAGGTCAGAAAGAGGGGGATGAATATCTGAAGAATGTGCTTGCTACATCCGAGAATGTATTGGAAGTCCTGTTGAAATGCTACCAGCGCAGTATCGAAAAGTTCCATGCCACCAACAAGAAGTTTTTTGAGGACATCAAGAAGTATCCCAAAGCCTATAAGCTGATGACCAAACGGCATGATCAGGACTCGGAAGAAACGGTGAACTTTTTCAAGGAAGGCGTGAAGCAGGGCATCTTCCGCGATGATGTGAATTTTGCCATTATCAATCTGTTGGTAAGGGAGCAGATTGACTTGCTGATGAATACGGATATTTGCAAGGAGTATTCGTTCCTTGAAGTTTATGAGTCTATCATGTTCACTTTCCTCCGGGGAATTTCTACGGAGAAAGGGGCGCATGAGTTGGAGGTGTTCATCCGGGAATACCGCAAAAAGATAATCTCCGGAAATAGCGAGACAGAGAACAAATAGAAAACGATTAATTCTTTTATGAAGATGCAGAGATTTTTTGAGGGTAAGAAATGGGTATTGGCCGTTGCCATAGTGTTGGTTGGTGCTTATGCACGAGCACAAGGGACGAAAGATACTTTGACCCTGAACCTTGCCAAAGCCATAGAGATTGCTTTGAGCGACAATCCTACTATTAAAGTGGCGGAAGAGGAGATTGCACTGAAAAAGGTGAGCCATAAGGAAAGTTGGCAAAACCTGTTGCCCGAAGCGAGCATTTCGGGAAGTATGAGCCACACTATTACGGCGCCGCAGTTCAGTATCGGCGACCAGACTGTGAAAATGGGTAAAGACAAGGCGAACACAGCCACCGGAGCGTTGAACATAAGTCTGCCCCTGTTTGCACCGGCAGTGTATCGCGCCATGTCGATGACAAAAACGGACATTGAGCTGGCGGTAGAGAAGTCACGTGCCTCCAAACAGGATTTGGTGAACCAGGTGACCAAGGCCTACTATCAGTTGATGTTGTCGCAGGACTCATACGATGTTCTGCAAAAAAGCTATAAGCTGGCAGAAGACAATTATAATATAGTCAACGCTAAATACCGGCAGGGTGCGGTGAGTGAATTTGACAAAATCAGCGCCGAGGTACAGATGCGCAGCGTGAAGCCGAGTGTCATTTCGGCCGGAAACGCTGTGACGCTCTCCAAATTGCAACTCAAAGTATTGATGGGTATAACGGCCGATCTGGATATTAAGATAGACGACAGTCTGGCGGCTTATGAGGGAGTTGTGTTTGCCAATCAGTTGGATAATGCGACGCACGAAGGCTTGGTGAACAATACCACGATGAAGCAACTGGAGTTGAACCGCCTGATG
>OLWD01000725.1_pt1 | contig 13897 bp, 7 predicted proteins | sample 1673971 | NCBI WGS metagenome assembly OLWD01 (sample SAMEA103958136, study PRJEB25191) | human gut metagenome | reverse complement strand
CGCTGGAAGGTCTTGATCCGATCTTCAAGGTCATCTCCGTCCGCTTCGTCTATGACGACGGCATGATGCACACCGTCACCCTCACCCCCGGTGAGGCGCTGTCGCCGGACAGCATTCCCAAACTGCCCGAAAAGGCTGGTTATGTCGGTCGCTGGGACGGTCTCGCGGACGCCGATCTGTCCGACATCCGCTTCGATGTTTCGTTCCCGGCAGTGTACACCGCAGAGCTGGAAACGGTGCAGAGCGAAGCCCTTGGCGAAAGCAAACTGCCCACGCTGCTGGCACAGGGCCACTTCTCCGGCGATACGCCCATCCAGCTGACCAAGATGGAAAAAGGCCCCGCTCCGGGTGTCCACGACAAATTCCTGGAGGGCTACGCCTTTACCCTCCCCACCGGTACAGCCGATACGCTGCGCTACTTGCCGGAAACTGAACAGAAAAATGTCCGAATCATGGTAAAGGGTGCGGACGGAAGCTGGCGGGAGGTTTCCCACACCCAGGACGGCAGCTATCTGGTCTTTGCCATAGAGGACGGCGATGAGAGCTTCTGCCTGATCGGGTCGATGAAGAAATCTGTCTCCTGGCTGCCCATTATTGGTGCCGGCGGCGCAGCCGTGGTCGTGCTGCTGGTGGTCATTCTTCTGGTTCATCATCGCCGCAAGAAGAAAGCCATAAAATCGGAAACACCCGCTGTAAACGAAAATACCTGACTGTAGGGTCGGTCACCAGAACTTGGTGGCCGACCCTTTCTTTTTGCAAAGAAGCGGTTAAAATTCTTCACAATTAACACTTTGTTTACAACATATTTGCTATAATGACAAATATCGTTTTGTAGAATTGTTACAAAGATTAAAAATGGAGACGTGTGCTATGAATACATATCGCGCCGGTATCGACATCGGCTCAACCACCGTCAAGCTCGTTCTGCTGGACGAAAACGGGAAAATCCTGTTCGGACAGTACCGCCGCCACTGCGCCCATACCCAGCAGACGCTTAAGGAACTCCTTGCCGAAGCCCGGGAACAGGTCGGCTCCTGCCTTTTGCAGGTGAAGATCACAGGCTCCGGTTCCATCAATCTCGGCAAGGCCATGGGCATCGGCTTCGTGCAGGAGGTGGTGGCCGTCGCTTCCGCATTGCAGGCCGTCGCGCCCCAGACCGACGTGGCCATTGAGCTGGGCGGCGAGGACGCCAAGATTATTTATTTCCGGGGCGGGCTGGAAGAACGGATGAACGGCGTCTGCGCCGGCGGCACCGGCTCCTTCATCGACCAGATGGCGTCCCTGCTCCAGACCGATGCCGCCGGACTGAACGCGCAGGCAGAGCATTATCAGGAAATTTATCCCATCGCCGCCCGCTGCGGCGTCTTCGCCAAGACGGACATCCAGGCCCTGCTCAACGAAGGGGCCAGCAAGGAAAATGTCGCCGCTTCCGTCTTCCAGTCCATCGTCTTCCAGACCATCACCGGCCTGGCCTGCGGCCGTCCCATCAAAGGCACGGTCTGCTTCCTCGGCGGTCCGCTGACCTACCTGTCCCAGCTTCGGGAACAATTCGCCAAGACCCTCCATCTGACGCCGGAACAGGTTATTGCCCCGGAAAACGCTCAGGTCTACGTGGCCATCGGCGCCGCCCTGGGCAGCATAGATACGAAGCCCGTTTCCTTCATGAACCTCATGGGCCAGCTGAAGAACGTCGACGAATCGACCCTGGCCAAATCGGACCGCGTCGAACCGCTGTTCAACAACCAGGCCGAACTCGACGAATTTCGGGCCCGCCACAGCCAGCACACGGTCCCGCAGGCGGACATCACCACCTACAGCGGCCCGTGCTACCTGGGCATCGACGCCGGCTCGACGACCATCAAGGCCGTCGTCCTCAGCGAAGACATGAAGATCCTTTATTCGCACTACCAGAACAATGAAGGCAGCCCTTTGACAGCGGCCAAGAACATCGTCGCCGAAGTCTACCGCCGCCTGCCGGAAAAGGCCTTCATCGCCAAAGCCGGCATCACCGGCTACGGCGAAGCCCTGCTCAAGGAAGCGCTGCACCTCGACCTGGGCGAAGTCGAAACCATTGCCCACTATCAGGCAGCGTCCCACTTCTGCCCGGACGTCGACTTCCTCCTTGATATCGGCGGCCAGGACATGAAATGCAGCCGCATCAAAGACGGCCATATCGAAGACATCCTGCTCAATGAAGCCTGCTCGTCGGGCTGCGGTTCCTTCCTGGATACCTTCGCCAAATCCCTGAAAATGTCCATTCAGGACTTCTCTCAGGCCGCCCTCCTGGCCAAGAGCCCCATCGACCTGGGCTCGCGCTGCACGGTCTTCATGAACTCCAAAGTCAAGCAGGCCCAGAAAGAAGGAGCTACACTGGCCGACATCTCGGCAGGCCTCTCTTACTCGGTCATCAAGAATGCCCTGTATAAAGTCATCAAGGTCAAAGACCCGGCCAAGCTCGGCAAGCACATCGTCGTCCAGGGCGGCACTTTCTACAACGACGCCGTCCTGCGGGCTTTCGAAAAGCTCCTGGGCCGCCAGGTCATCCGTCCGGCCATTTCCGGCCTCATGGGTGCCTTCGGCATGGGCCTCGTCTGCCGCACGGCCTATCACCAGGACCACGCCAAGTCGACCATCGTCAGCCCGAAGGCCCTGGAAGAACTGCAGGTCACGACGTCCATCCGCCACTGCGGCTTGTGCACCAATAACTGCCTGCTGACAGTCAATACCTTCAACGACGGCCGGTCCTTCATCACGGGCAACCGCTGCGAACGCGGCGCCGCCGGCTCGACATCGGCCCGCAAGAAGCCCCTGCCCAATATGTACAAGGTGAAATACAACCTGCTCTTCGGCTACAAGCCCGTAGAAAATGCGCCGCGCGGCACCGTCGGTATCCCGCGGGTCCTCAATATGTACGAAGACTATCCCTTCTGGTTCACGTTCTTCACCAAACTCGGCTATACCGTCGTCCTTTCCGACCCGTCTTCAAAACCCCTCTTTGAAAAGGCCATGGACACGGTCCCGTCGGATTCGGCCTGCTACCCGGCCAAACTGGTCCACGGCCACATCGAAAACCTGTTGGAAAAAGGCGTCGACCGAATCTTCTATCCCTGCATCCAGAACGGCCCCAGCGAAGGCAGCAAGGACAATACCTTCAACTGCCCCATGGTCATGAGCTATCCCGAAGTCATCCGCAACAACATGGGCGAACGCCTGGCCGAAACCAATACGCCCTATCTCTGCCCCTTCCTGCCGCTCCACGACAAGAAGCGCATCGGCAAGCGCCTGGCGGAAGAACTCAAGGCCTGGAACCTGCCGGCTCACGAAATCAAAGCCGCTGCCGCTGCCGCCTGGGACGAAGAAGAAGCGTATAAACAGAAAATCTATGATTTGACTAAGCAAATCCTGGACAACCTGGAAAAGACCGGTCAGCGGGCCATCGTCCTCTGCGGCCGCCCGTACCATATCGACCCGGAAATCAACCACGGCATACCGGAACTCATCAACAGCCTGGGCCTGGCCGTCCTCACCGAAGACGGCGTGGCACCGCTGGGCCAGTTCCCGGGCCACCTGCGCGTCGTCGACCAGTGGTCGTACCATTCCCGCCTCTACCGGGCGGCCCAGTACATCACGCAGCATCCGAACCTGGAACTGGTAGAACTCAATTCCTTCGGCTGCGGCCTCGACGCCATCGTCGCCGACCAGGTCCAGGACATCCTGGCCCATGGTCACAAAATCCACACCCTGCTCAAGATCGACGAAGGGTCCAACCTGGGCGCCATCCGCATCCGCCTCCGTTCGCTGCTGTTCGTCATGAATCACCGGCCCAAAGAAGATCACGTCATCGAACCGTATTCCTACGAAAAGACGAAATTCACCAAGGAAGACGCCAAGCAGAACGTCATCCTGGCCCCGTCGATGACGCCGATCCATTTCCCGCTGTTCATGGCCGCTTTCGAACACGAAGGCTACCGCGTCGAACTCCTGCCCCACCAGGGCCAGAAAGCCATCGATACGGGCCTGGCTTATATCCACAACGACGCCTGCTACCCGGCCATCATGAGCCTGGGCCAGATCATTACGGCCCTCAAGTCGGGCAAATACGACCTGGACCACACGACGGTCATGATTTCCCAGACCGGCGGCTGCTGCCGGGCGACGAATTACATCGGCATGATCCGCAAGGCCTTGAACGACGCCAACATGTCGCAAGTCGCCATCTTGTCGCTGAACCTCAAGGGCATGAACAAGCAGCCCGGCTTCCAGCCCGGCATCGGTTTCTGGCACCGCCTGGTCATGGGCATGATTTACGGTGACGCCCTGCAGCAGGTCCTGTACCGTACACGGCCTTATGAAAAGGTCAAGGGCACGGCCGAAGCCCTCTTCCACAAGTGGCAGAAGAAGTGCGCCGAACAGCTGAAGAAAGCCGATTTCAAATCGTTCAGGAAAAATATCCGCGACCTCGTCGACGAATTTGACCACATCGACATGAGCGAAACCATGAAGCCGCGCATCGGACTGGTCGGTGAAATCTACGTCAAGTTCCACCCCATCGCCAATAACCATATCGTCCGCATGATTGAAGAAGAAGGCGGTGAAATCATCGTCTCCGGCCTGGCAGACTTTTTCCTCTACGGCCAGCTGGACAGCCAGTTCCGCCACAAGTACCTGTCGGGCAGCTGGAAGGATTCCTTCCTCAGCAAGACCGCCGTCCGCCTGTTGGAATGGTACCGCAAGCCTTATGAACAGGCCGTCGCCAAGAGCCGCCATTTCGATTCCATCACATCCATCTACGATATCGCCGACGAAGCGAAGAAATACTTGTCCCTGGGCCATGAAGCCGGTGAAGGCTGGTTCCTCACGGGGGATATGATTGACCTCATCCACCGCGGAGCCAAGAACATCGTCTGCCTCCAACCCTGGGCCTGCCTGCCGAACCACGTTACGGGCAAAGGCATGATCAAGACCTTGAAGGCCGCCTTCCCGGAAACGAACATCGTCGCTATCGACTATGACCCCAGTGCCAGCTCAGTCAACCAGACAAACCGTCTGAAACTGATGCTGACGACGACCTTTGAAGGCATCCGCGAACCGGTGCAGGAAGATGCGAAACCGGTCCTGCCCTTCATGAGCGGCGTCCGCATCAACAGCTCACTGGAAAAATAGTTCCAATAAAAAGGGGGTATGTATCATGAAAAACATCTTAGTTCCCATTGACGGTTCCCATCCGTCGCACAACGCCTTGCAGCATGCCATCGACATTGCCAACGTCTACAACGCTGAATTGACCATCGTCAATATCACCAATGCCGATGCCGTTCTGGACAGCTTCGATGTCTTCGAAGACATGACGGACGAAAAAGTCAAGGACCTGACCAAGCTGGCCAAGGACAAGAGCGGCTACGTCCTGGAAAAAGCCATGGAAGCCGTTCCGGAAAATCTGATGGTCCACACGGTCCAGCTGGTCAGCACACCGGAAATCGGCATCCTCAGCGAAGCGGAAAAATGCGACGCCGATCTCATCGTCATGGGCCGCCGCGGCAGCCATTCCCTGTCGGAACAGATTCTGGGCAGCGCCAGCACGTATGTCCTGGCCCATGCCAAATGCCCGGTCCTGCTGGCACATAATGAAAAAGAAGGCCCGTATCAGCGCATCCTCGTCCCGGCCGACGGCTCGGAAGAATCGTTGAAAGCCGTCCGCTACGCCGTAGAATTTGCCAAAGCCGACGGCGCATCGGTGACGGTCTTCCACGTCGCCAACATGCGCGACCTCATTGCCGAAGAAACGGCACTGGACCAGAAAAAACACGGCCTGGAAGACCTGACAGACCGCCTGCGCCAGAGCGCCGACCGCGTCTTTGCCCTGTGCAAGGCTGCCGTAGCCGACCATAAAGGCGGCGTGGACATCCACTTCGTCGCCAACATCGGCCGCCCTGGTCCGACAATCCTCAAAAAAGCCGAAAAAGACGGCTCGGACCTGCTCATCATGGGCAGCCGCGGCCGCAGCGGCCTGACCTCGATTCTCCTGGGCAGCGTCAGCCGCTACATCACGACTCATTCGGGCCTGCCCGTCATGATCGTAAAATGATGAGCTCGTGGCTTCGGCCTGCGGCCTAGTGGTTCGTGGTTCGTAGACCGCAACGGTCCCCTAGGCCGTCTGTAGGGGCCGTCCTGCTAAGGCGGCCCGCCCTGAATGATGGGGATAACGCAGGCCGTAGTTCTCCGAATACACCCGAATACATAAAAAGGGGCTATCCCATTAAGCAAAAATACTTAATGGGATAGCCCCTTTCCATTGAAATTTCTGAGAAAAAGCAACCTCTCAGTCAGCATTGCTGACAGCTCCCCTATAAAGGGAGCCAGGGCAGGCCGTACAGGACGGCGCCTGCATTGCGGAGTGCGACCTGCGGGCGCCCTTACACGAGCCACGAGCCACTATTTTTTTCTCATCGCCTTGTAGAGTTTTTCTGCCGTCATGGGCAGGTCGCGCAGCCAGATGCCGGTGGCATTATAGATGGCGTGGGCGATGGCCGGCGCCGGCGAGTCGATGACGAGTTCGCCGATGGATTTGGCCCCGAACGGTCCGTTCGGTTCGTAGCTCGGTTCAAATTCAACGTTGATCTGGCCCAGATCCATACGCGTCGGCATGCGGTACTGCATGAAGGAGTTGTTCTGGATACGGCCTGACGGCGTAAGCTGGATATTTTCGGTCAGGGCCATGCCGATGGCCTGGACGATACCGCCTTCGGTCTGGACTTTGGCCAGGGCCGGATTGATGACCGTGCCGCAGTCGACGACGGCGTCATACTGTACCAGCGAGATATGGCCCGTTTCCGGGTCGACGTCGACGGTAGCGGCACCGGCCATGTATGGCGGCGGACTGGTCGGCGAGTAGCACGATTCCGTCGCTTCCAGGGCGATGTCATTCATGAACATGGCGTCGTTGCCCAGGTCCTTGATGGTGATTTTCTTCCCTGTCGCCAGGTCAGTGATGGCCTGGCCGTCAAATTCCAGATTGTCGATACCGGCCGAGCCGAGTTTGACGGCAGCCCGTTCTTTCATGCGCTGTATCAGGCTCTGGCAGGTCTTGACGACGGCATTGCCCGTAAGGTACGTCGTCGACGACGCATAGGAGCCGCTGTCATACGGCGACGTATCCGTATCGACGCCATAGGTGACGATGTTGTCGACCGGGCAGAGAAGACATTCCGCAGCAATCTGGGCCAGGATAGTATCACAGCCCGTCCCCATATCGGTAGCGCCGATATTGAGGGAATAGAAGCCGTCGTCGTTGACCTTGATAGTGACCGAGGCGACGTCGACGTTGGTAATGCTCGACCCCTGCATGGCCGCAGCGATGCCGATAGCCCGGATATGGCCATTGGGCAGGACCTGACTCGGGCAGTCGTCGTGCCAGCCGGACATCTGGACCACCCGTTCCAGGCACTTGTCGAGGGTACAGCTCAGGGCCGTTTCATTGAAATAAGCCGGCATGACCTGTCCCTGACGGACCAGGTTCTTCAGGCGCAGGGCCACAGGGCTCATGTGCAGGGCTGCTGCCAGTTCATTGACAGCCGTTTCCAGGGCAAACAAGCCCTGGGTCGCACCGTAACCGCGATAGGCACCGGCGGCGATGGTATTGGTATAAACGCAGGTATAACTGAAGCGGAAAGCTTCGGCTGCATTATACAAGGGAATTGATTTATGCCCCGACAACGTGACCGTCGTCGGCGTATGTTCGCCATAAGCACCGGCGTTCCACAGGGAATCGACGAAGATGCCGCGGATATGGCCGTCCTTGCTGGCGCCGAGGACGACGCGGATCTGCGATTCATGGCGCGGCGTCGATACGGTCATGGATTCTTCCCGGCTGTAAATCATATACGCCGGTTTTCCCGTCAGCCAGGCAATATACGCCGGATAGACTTCCATGACGGCTGTCTGCTTGGAGCCGAAGCCGCCGCCGATGCGCGGCTTGATGACGCGGATCTTCGATTTCGGGATTTCCAGGGCATTGGCAACGATGCGGCGGACGTGGAACGGAACCTGCGTCGAACTGACAATGGTCAGGCGGCCGAAGGCGTCCTTATAGGCATAGGCCCGGAACGTTTCCATAGCGCCCTGCTGGTTCTGGCGCGTATGATAAGTCCTGTCGATGACGACATCCGATGAAGCCAGGACGGCATCGATGTCACCGTGTTCATCACAGGCCTGGGCGACGAGATTGCGCTTGTTGTCGCCGCCGACGTCGACGAGGGGATTCCAGTTGTCTTCGGGATGGACGACGATATCGTTATCCAAGGCTTTGGTGAAATCCAGGAGCGGTTCCTGGACGTCGTACTCGACGCGGAGGACGCGCAGGGCCCTGTCGACGGCTTCTTCACTCGTACCGGCGACGAGGGCGACGGGATCGCCGACGAAGCGGATCTGCTTATCCAGGATGAGGCGGTCATACGGGCTCAGTTCCGGATAGGTCTGGCCGGCAATGGTGAACCGCGACTGCGGTACGTCATCGGCCGTGACGATGCAGACGATGCCCGGCACCTTTTCGGCCGCACTCTTGTTCACGTTCTTGACGATGGCTCTGGCATGAGGACTGCGCAGGGCCTTGACGATGAGGCAGTCCTTGGGCCGCAGATCATCCGTATAGACCGGCTGGCCTGTGACCAGGGCTTGGGAATCCTTCTTGGCAACAGTATGGTTGATAACTTTGTATTCCATTATGCCCGGACCTCCTTCCCTTTGGCTTTGAAATAGGCCTTGATGGCCCGCATATGGCTCACGTAGCCCGTGCAGCGGCAGAGATTGCCCGACAAAAATTCCTTGATGTCGTCTTCGGTAGGCGCATCGAGCTTGCGGACCATGGCCAGGACATTCATGACGAAACCGGGATTGCAGAAACCGCACTGGTCGGCGCCTTCACGGCCCATATAGAGGGCAAATTCTTTGGCTTCGTCCTGCAAGCCTTCCAAGGTCGTCACATGACAGCCGTCGATGCGGACGGCCAGCATGGCACAGGACAGGACGGGTACGTCATCGACCCAGACCGTACAGAGGCCGCAGTTCGTCGTTTCACAGCCGCATTTGACGCTGTAACAGCCCTGGCTGCGAAGAAAATCATAGAGCATCAGGCCCGGCGCGACGTCAGCCGTCGCCTTCTGGCCGTTCAGCCAATACGTAATGGTCATCACTGGTCACCTCCCAGTACTTTCGTCAGTAAGCGACGGCAAAGGACGACCGCCATATCGTGACGATAATCGGCAGAACCGCGCATATTGCTTTCATAACTCAAAGAGCCGGCTATCGACGCAGCGGCCCCTTCCATCCCCTGGCTGCGCACATCGCTTACGGGCAGGCTGACAACCTGGGCCCGGGCCGGACGGGCGCCGATGGCACAGCGCACGTTTTCTGCGTCGGCCGACACGGCTACGGCGATGACCGGGAAATCCGTTTCATTGAGACGCAGTGAAGCGTACGCCGTCTGGCAGGCCTTTTTCGGGATGACCACCTGCGTGACGATATCCGTACCCGGTCCGTTCTGACCGAAGTCTGTCAGGCTGACTGTGCCGCCTTTGTACAATTCGACGCGGGCATCCAAGGCCAGGAACAGCGTCCAGATGTCAGAAAAGCCGAAGCGGCCGCTGATACTGCCGCCGACAGTCGCCATATTGCGGAACTGGGTCCCGACGATATGGCGGACGGCTTCTTTCATAGCCCCCTGGGTAAAAGCGGCCAGCCCTTCATGACCTTCGAGCTGCCCTAACGTGACCATAGCGCCGATGCGGAAGACATCGTCTCCTTCTTCGATCTGGTCCAGCCCCAGCCCGGACAAGTCGATGGCCTGGGCAATGCGCCGCTGCGGCGACAAGCGGAGCCAGCAGCAGCCGCCGAGGACGACAGCGGACCGCTTTTGCTTGAGTTTCCACGCTTCTTCCAGCGATACCGCTTTCGTATATTGCGCAATATTCATAAAAAACCCTCCTTTGCAGGGTAAAAAATAAACTTCAATGCATAATTTATCAAGTTTATTATACCAGCAAAGAAGGGCGGGCCGCAAGGGCTCGTGACTCGTGGCAGGCTGCGTTCATTTCCATCGCCTGTATGCGATACCGTAGGGGACGTCCTGAGCAAGGCGTCCCGCTGTGAATCCTGGGTATGACCATTCTGGTATATGAGGCTTTTTTTCACGCATCACCCGTCATACATGTCGTGTACATCACATTTCAGGAGGGCCGCCTTACCAGGTCGGCCCCTACGCAGGCCCCGGTCGGGGCGTTTTTTTACGCGCTGAGGGCTTCCCGAAGCGTCGTTGTCAGTTTGAGTCTGTCGCGGCGGAACGCCGCATCTGAGTCCGAGGCGGACTGCGGCCGGCAAACTGCGACTGGCACAAAAAAAGAGGCCCGCAGGCCTCTTTTTTTATTTAAACAATTTCGTCTGTTCTTTTTCGTCTTCATCGTTGCCTTCGATAGCAATGGTATCGAGTGCCGCTACTTTATCGTCGCCTTCCAGTTTCTGAATCTTGACGCCTGATGTATTGCGGCCTTTCTTGATGCCGATGCTTTCGATGTCCGTGCGGATGACGATACCATTCGATGTGATGAGCATCAGTTCCTGTCCTTCATGGACAACTTCGACGCCAACGATGTCGCCAGTCTTCGGCGTAATCTTGAAGTTCTTGATGCCTTTACCGCCGCGGAGCTGGACTTTATAGGCATCGATATTGTTGCGCTTGCCGAAGCCTTCTTCACTGACGGTCAGGACCTGGCAGTCCGGTTCAAGGACGTCAGCACCGATGACCATATCGCCTTCGGCCAGGGTAATGCCGCGGACGCCGCGGGTATTCCGGCCCATGGGACGGACGTCATTTTCATTGAAGCAGATAGCCATGCCCAATTTAGTCGCCAAGATAATCGTCTGGTCGCCGTTGGTCAGGCGCACTTTGGCCAAGTGGTCCCCTTCCATGAGGGAAATGGCGATGAGGCCATTACGGCGGACGTTCTTAAATTCCTGGAGGAGCGTCTTCTTGACCAGGCCTTTTTCTGTAACCATGAACAGGTTCATCGACGGGTCGACCTGATCGAGGTCGATGAGGGCGTTGACTTTTTCGCCATTGGACAAGGGCAGGATGTTGATGGCGGCAATCCCCTTGGAATTACGGCTGTTGGCTTCCGGGATTTCATAGGCCTTCAAGCGATAGACGCGCCCGAAGTTGGTGAAGAACAGGACCGTATTCCATGCCGATGTATAGAGCAGATGGTTTACAGCATCTTCATCTTTCGTACCCATGCCCTTGATGCCGCGGCCGCCTTTGTTCTGTGTATGGTATACATTGGCGTTGATGCGCTTCATGTAACCCCGACGGGTCAGCGTGAGGACCATGCGTTCATTGGGGATCATATCTTCGATGGAGAAATCCGACGAATCGGCTACAATCTGTGTACGCCGTTCATCACCGAATTTCTTCTTGGCATCGAGGAGTTCCGTCTTTACGATTTCCATGACTTTGTGTTCATCAGCCAGGACGCTGCGCAAGTAGGCAATGCGTTTTTCCAGTTCCGCATATTCTTCTTCGATCTTTTCGCGTTCTAAGCCGGTCAGACGGCGCAGACGCATGTCGAGGATAGCCAGGGCCTGTTTTTCGCTGAGATTGAACTTGCTCATCAAAGACTGTTTTGCCGCATCGTCCGTAGCCGATTCGCGAATCGTCTTGATGACTTCGTCGATGTGGTCCAGGGCAATGAGCAGGCCTTCCAAGATATGAGCCCGTGCCAGGGCTTTATCGAGCTCGAACTTGCTACGGCGGGTGATGACGTCTTTCTGATGGTCAAGATAGTAGTTCAGAATCTGTTTGAGCGTCAAGACGCGCGGATGGCCGTCGACGAGGGCCAGCATGATGACGCCGAACGTTTCCTGGAGCTGCGTATGCTTGTACAGCTTGTTCAGGACGATATCCGGGTTGACATCGGCCCGCAGTTCGACGACGATGCGCATGCCCTTGCGGTCCGATTCATCGCGCAGGGCCGTAATGCCGTCGATTTCCTTATTGCGGGACAAGTCGGCAATGGACTCGATGACGCGCGCTTTATTGACCTGATACGGGATTTCCGTCACGACAATGCGGTGTTTCCCCTTGTTCATCGTTTCGATAGTCGCACAGGACCGCATCTTGATGCTGCCCCGGCCGGTCGAATAGGCTTTGATGATGCCGTCGCGGCCCATGATCTTAGCGCCCGTCGGGAAATCAGGCCCTTTGATTTTAGTCATGATTTCTTCCAGGCTGGCTTCGGGGTTGTCGATGAGCAGGACGCAGCCGTCGATGACTTCGCCTAAATTATGAGGCGGAATGTTTGTGGCCATGCCGACGGCAATCCCAGCCGAACCGTTGACCAGGAGGTTCGGGATCTTCGACGGCAGGACCGTCGGTTCCTGCAGGGAGCCATCGTAGTTGGGCATGAAATCGACCGTTTCCTTGTCGATATCTTCCAGCATTTCGCCGGTAATCTTAGCCATACGGACTTCGGTATAACGCATGGCAGCGGCCGAGTCGCCGTCAACAGAACCGAAGTTGCCGTGGCCATCGACCAAGGGATAGCGCGTCGAGAAATCCTGAGCCAGGCGGACGGTCGCATCATAGACGGAGATGTCACCATGGGGGTGATACTTACCTAAAACTTCGCCGACAATACGAGCCGATTTTTTATAGGGCTTGTTCGGCGTCATGCCTGCTTCGTGCATAGCATAGAGAATACGCCGGTGAACCGGCTTCAGCCCATCGCGTACATCTGGCAGGGCACGAGTGATGATGACACTCATGGCATAGTCGATGTACGACGTCTGCATTTCACTTTCCAGACAAACCGGCACAATTTTATCTACTTGTTGTTCGTCCACAAATTTCACCTCATATACAAACTGAAAATAACTGCCGGCCAGCAAAGGACCCGCAGTCCGAATCGTTATCGTCATATGGCAGCCCGTAAAATGAACAAATGGGCGCATACGATTATATTATAACAAATATTTCCAGTTTTCTCTAGAGGGTAAAAATTAGTTCATGGTTTAGAGTTCAGAGTTTGTAGTTTGCAGTTCATCGTTCGTCGTTCATCGTAATGGCTTTTGAAATTTCGACCTACGATGAACGACCTACGACGAACAAGTATCCTGGAGAGACACTTGCCAGAATAATGGCGTATCCCCTACCGTTTATTGCTATATCTCCAGATTTTCATTTTTTCGGCTTCTTTGATCAGGTCTTCCCGGAAATCCGGATGGGCGATGCTGATGAGGCGTTCAGCCCGTTCCCAGGTCGAGGCACCCATGAGGTTGACGATGCCATATTCCGTAGCGACCCAGTTGACCTGGGAGCGCGGGTCCGTAACCGTCGTGCCCGCTGCCAGCGTCGGGATGATGCGCGATTCGTCGCGGCCGGTCTTCTTGTTGTGGAACGTCGACCGCAAGGCGATGATGCTCTTGCCGCCGCGGGACCGATAAGCGCCGTCGGTGAAGTCGAGCTGACCGCCACTGCCGCTGATTTGATGGGTCCCGGCCGATTCAGACGATACCTGGCCAAAGAGGTCGATGTCGATGCAGTTATTGATAGAAATGAAATTATCCATCTGGGAAATGACGAAAGGATCATTGATGACGTCTACCGGATAGGCTGCCAGGAAAGGATTGTCGTCCATCCAGTCATAGAGGTCCTGCGTCCCCAGGGCAAAGGCCCAGCTTACCTTATCACGGCAAAAGGCCTTGCGACGGTTCGTGAGCTGGCCGTGCTGATACATGAGGTAAAAGGCATCGACGAGCATTTCCGTATGGACGCCTAGGTCTTTCAGGTCCGATTCGGCCAAGAGGGCACCGATCGTGTTGGGCAGGCTGCCGATGCCGAGCTGCAGTGTCG
>OLWD01000723.1_pt1 | contig 13914 bp, 8 predicted proteins | sample 1673971 | NCBI WGS metagenome assembly OLWD01 (sample SAMEA103958136, study PRJEB25191) | human gut metagenome | reverse complement strand
GCACAGCATGATTTGAAGCAGCACGCAGCAAAAGCCCCCACCTGCACGGAAAAGGGCTGGGACGCTTACGAAACCTGCTCCCGCTGCGACCATACCACCTATGCAGAGCTGCCCGCACTGAACCATGATTATCAGGCTGTTACCGTAGAGCCTACCTGTGAAGCAGACGGCTATACTGTTTTTACCTGCTCCCGCTGCAAAGACAGCTACACCGCAGACCCGACCGATCAGCTGGGGCATCAGTTCGGTGCATGGTCCCCGAACGGAACCGGCTCTCAGAGCGCCAGTTGTCTGCGGCAGGGCTGTGCGCACACTGGCAGCACGGATTGCCGGAAGTTTACTTTCCGCACTGCGGAAGGCGAAACGCTGACCTTCTGCCCCGTGTGCGGGCAGGCAGAAAACGCCGCGCAGCTGGAAAAGCTCGAAGCGGCAACGGCGTGGGCACTCAGCGGCAGTCTTTCTGCGGAAGATGTGACCGCACGGACGAACGGGGAATACCTGAGTGTGGCCTTTGAAACCGCAGGCAGCCTGACGCAGCCCACCGGTCGGGTAAGGCTCGCGCTGCCCGCCGGACTGCTGGAGGGCAAAACGCTTGTGCGCATTGCCCCGGACGGCACACAGACGGAGATGCCTTTTGAAACAGAGCGCGGAACGATCATCCTTACGCTGGATTTTGCAAACAGCGCGCTGCCCGTAATGCTCTTCCGGCTGGTACCCCAGCCCACCGCCCTCTGAACGCTTTTACAGCGGCACAAACAATAAAACGCAAAATGCCCGCTCACCGTGGTTTCCCACAGGTGGGCGGGCATTCTTTTGTGCCTTTTTGGCATAAAAATACCCCCGGAGGATGCAGCGTTTTTTACGCTGTCTACTCTGGGGGCGGCATATCAGGCGCTGCGCGGCAGCTCCCGGAAGCGGACACTGTCTTGCTGAAAAAGCACTTCCTAGCGCTGCTCCTCCGGCGGGCAGCAGCTCTCCCGGGGGATGAGCTTGTGCGGCACGATGATCTTTGTGGCCAGAAGGTTCGGGTTCTCGATGTGGTTGATGGTCTGGCTGGCAGCCTCCATGCCCAGCTGGTAGGGGTTCACGTCCACGGTGGTCAGCTGGGGGCTGCCCTGCCCTTTGTTGCGGAGTGCCCCTTGGCAAACCGGACGGGATTGCGCTATAATAGAGCCGTAACAGTTCCACAAAGGTGTGGTAAGGGAGGTGCGGTCATGATCCGGGTGGCGATCGTAGAGGACGACGCGGAGGTACAGGGGGTATTGCAGGAGTATGTCCGGCGGTATACCCGGCAGTACGGGACAGAATTTGAAGTGACGGTCTTTGCGGACGGCGTGGATATTCTGGAGGATTACCGCGCGGTCTACGACATTATTTTTCTGGATGTGGAGATGAAGCATCTGGATGGCATGACCACGGCAGAGCGCATCCGGCAGATGGATGCAGACGTCATCCTGATCTTCATCACCAATATGGCGCAGTACGCCATCCGGGGCTACTCGGTGGGAGCGCTGGACTATGTGCTGAAGCCGGTGCCCTACTTTGCCTTTTCGCAGCAGCTGCTCAAGGCGGTTGCCCGGCTGGAAAAGCGGGCAAAGCACTATCTGACCGTGCCGGTGGAGGGCGGGCTGCGCCGGCTGGACACCGCAAGCATCTATTATCTGGAAAGCGAGGGGCACCGGGTGCACTTTTACACCGACGAGGGCGATTTTTCCGCCCCCGGCGCCCTCAAGGCCTTTGAGGAAAAGCTGGCAGACTGCCCCTTTGCCCGGTGCAACAGCGGCTACCTTGTCAATCTGGCACAGGTGCGGGAGCTGCGGCAGAGCACCGTGCAGGTGGGCCCCTGCGAGCTGCAGGTCAGCCGCCCCAAGCGCAAGGCTTTTCTTGCCGCACTGACCGACTACATCGGAGGTGAAGGCTCATGACCGCGCTGCCGGATATCCCCCGGCTGTACACCGCCCTTGCCGAGTGTCTGGCGGTGCTGCTGTTCACCCCGGCGCTTGCGCCCCGCTTTTCCAAGGCGGTCACCGGGGGCATCACCCTGCTGTGGGCGGCGGTGCTGTCGGCCTTTCTGGGACTGACGGGCGATGTGCCCGGCGGGCTCTGGATCCCCTGCATGGTAACGGCCATCGGGTTTTCTTACTTATATTTATGGGGCGTGTGGAGCATTACTCTGCTGGAAGCCGGGTATCACTGCGCCCGGGCGTTTATTCTGGCAGAGCTTGCCGCCAGCGTGGAGTGGCAGCTGCACTGCGCCCTCTGGCCCGCCCGCGGCCCATGGGAGCCGCTTTCTTTGCTGTTGCTGGCGCTGGTGTATGGGACGCTGTTCGGCATTATGTGCTATCTGCAGCACCGCCGTCCCCAGCCCGCCGGGCACTTACAGATCGGCGGCAGCGCCGCCCTGACGGCGGTCATGCTGGCGCTGACCGCCTTTGCGGTGAGCAATCTGGGCTTTCTGCCCGGCAGCGAGATCAATATGAGCATTTTTTCCATCCGCACTCTGGTGGATTTTTCCGGCGTGCTGATCTTATCTGTGCAGCACGAGCAGCTGCAGGAGAACGCTTTGCACAGCGAGCTTGCCGCCATGGACGAGGTACTGCACCGCCAGTACGAGCAGTACAAGCGCAGTAAGGAGGGCATCAACCTCATCAACCGGCGGTACCATGAGCTGAAAGTCCAGCTTGCCCGCATCCGGGAGGAGCAGGACCAGACCAAGCAGAACGCCGCCATTGCCGCCATGGAGCAGAACATCCGCCAGTACGAGGCCGAGAACAAGACCGGCAACCCGGTGCTGGATACCCTGCTCACCGCCAAGACCATGGAATGCCAGCAGGAGAATATCACCATCACCAGCGTAGCGGACGGCAGGATGCTGGGCTTTCTCACCATCCGGGAGCTGTGCACCATCGTGGGCGTGGCGCTGGATAACGCCATTGCCGCCGTCCGCGCCGAGCCGGACCCCGAAAAGCGGCTCATCAAGGTGGCGGTGTACAGTCAGGGCGGTTTTGCCATGCTGCGGTTCGAGCATTATACAGAAGCCGCCCCCGCACTGGATGCGGACGGTCTGCCGCAGCAGGGGTCGGACCTGAAAAGCGTCCGCACCACCGTCGGGCAGCACGGCGGCAGCATGACGCTGCACTGGGAAAACAACTGGTGCACCCTGCGGATCTTATTTCCGCTGCCCCAAAAGCAATAATATTTTTACGGCAGGTATCCCCTGCCGTTTTTTTGTTGTCTGGCAGGGTGCACAAAGAAGTGCGGGCTTTGTTTGTGCACAAGCACAATAAAATTTGAAAACAAATTGTAATTTTTGCAGATTATGTTCTGGAAATGACAATTTACGCAGAAAATGACGCAGACGGATACTTCTATGATAAAATGAATGTATATAAAGACAGTATGCGCAAACTGTTCTAATACGAGAATATTAGAAGGAGATATCATGGAGCAAAAAAAATTAAAGATGAACAATCAAAAATTCTGTCGAATTTTATCGTTCGTCGTTGCACTTCTCATTATCATCAATGTCGCGCTGATGATTGCAAGCAACATGCTTGCTTCTACGCTTGACACCTACCTCGGAAAAGGTCATCTTGTAAAAGAATCTCCCAACGGTACAGAATCTTGGGATACATCCTATTACGACGTTAAATATCAAAATAACAAAGAATCCACCGAAGCCGCTTATGAAGTAGCCGCACAGGTCATGCAGGAAGGCACTGTCCTGCTGAAAAACAACGGCATTCTTCCGCTTGCTGATGGCAGTACGGTCACTCCGTTTGGCCGTGCTTATCTTGACCCAATTTATGGACAGCTCACCAGTGGCGGTTCTGCAAAGTGGGTCGTTGACCCCGTAAGTCCTGAGCAGGCTCTTTCTTCTGTCTACACCTTGAACAATGCCGCTGTGGATAAGATGAAGGCATCCCCCGATCCGAAAGCTTTGACCGAAGCCGAGGGCACTTTCTCCGCAGGCGAGTCCGGACTGCTGGGCGGCAACAGTTTTCTGTACGAGTACGCCCCCTCTATTTATGATGGGATGGATGATGTCTCCGGCACAACAGGCATCGTTTTTATCACTCGTGCAGGACAGGAAGGCAGCGACAAGAAATATGATGCTTACACCGACGGTACTCCGCATTATCTCGCTTTAAGTTCCAACGAAAAAGAAGCTATCAAAATCGCAAAAGAAAAATGTGGCAGTGTCATTGTTGTTCTGGTATCTTCCGCACCGATGGAACTGACTCCCATCCAGAGTGGTGAATATGAAGCCGATGCAATTCTGTGGGTCGGTCATCCCGGCGAACGCGGTTTCGCAGAGCTGGCTGGAATCATGGACGGCAGCACCGTCCCTTCTGGACGTACTGTCGACATTTACCCCAGTGATTTCACGAAAGACCCTTCCTATCAGAATATCGGTTCTTTTTCTTATGATAACGCTCCTGTCATGATTGAAGGGGTTTTTTCTTCCGGAAATGCACAGGAGAGTTCCCGCTATTTCACCGACTATCAGGAAGGCGTTTACGTTGGCTATCGCTACTATGAAACTGCTGATGTAATGGACGATGACTTTGTATATGGCGAGCTGGATGAAAACGGCGGTGTTGTGACTGCTGGTGCTGTCTGCTATCCCTTCGGATATGGCCTGAGCTATACCACTTTTGAACAGAGCATTACCGGCTATCATGACAGCGGCGACACCATTTCTGTTGATGTTACCGTGACGAACACCGGCTCTGTCTACTCTGGCAAAGATGTCGTTCAGCTTTATTACAACGCACCTTACACCGACCTTGACATTGAGAACAAGGTTGAAAAGCCCGTTGCAAACCTCATTGCATTTGATAAAACAAAAGAACTTGCACCCGGTGAATCCCAGACTCTCACTCTGAGCTTTGCCAAAGAAGACATGGCTTCTTACTGCTACACTCATGCAAATCCTGACGGAACGATTGGCTGCTATATGCTGGAAGCTGGCGATTACGAAATCACCCTGCGTAACAACAGCCATGACGTTTTGGATACCCGCATTACCACTTTGAACGATACCACTTGGTACGATGGTAGTGATGATGCTCACATTCGCAATCGTGATAAAGACGCACAGTCTACTCTCGATAACGACGGAAATCCGACTGGCGAAGCAATGGAAGGTGAATTCATCGCCGCAACGAACCAGTTCCAGACTTCCAGCGACTACATGAACAGCAACTCTATTATCCTTTCTCGTGCAGACTGGGCCGGCACGCAGCCGAAGATGGCAGAAGGCCGCACAAAGTCCCTGAATGCCGAATTCATTGATAAACTCGGCAAGGACACCACTTTTGAGGTTGAGACCGACCCCGTTTTCGGCAACGTCGAAGGCAGTCTGGTCTATCACGAAGATCAGCCTACTTCCAATCAGAAAAATGGTCTGACCCTTTCTTCGATGCGTGGCTTGGATTACAACGACCCCAAATGGGAGAGCTATCTTGACCAAATCGATTGGGAAGGCGACAAGGACAGCATCCTTCTTAATCACACTGGTGCCGCTTATACTCTGGGTGCAATTTCTTCCCTTGGCATTCCTTCCACCGTTCAGGAAGACGGTGCAAACGGTCTGAAAGTTCAGGGTTCTGACAACGGCTATGATATGTCGAAGTCTTCTTCCTTCCCCTTCGCACCTGTCATTGCCGCCACATGGAATGTCGACCTTCTGTATAATGTCGGCGCGGCATTCGGTCAGGAGTCCCTGCAAAACGGCGTGAACGGCTGGTACTGCCCTGCAATCAATCTGCATCGTTCTCCCTTCTCTGGCCGTGTGTTTGAGTATTACAGCGAAGACCCCATTCTTTCCGGCAAACTTGCCGCCGCCTGCATTTCCGGTGCTGGCGACCAAGGCATGGTCTGCTATCTGAAGCATTTTGCACTGAATGATACGGAAACGAATCGTAGTCAGCTTTGCACCACATGGGCTACCGAGCAGACCATGCGCGATATCTACATGAAAGCCTTTGAGATTGCCGTTGAAGAAGCTCGTATGACGGTCAAATACACTGCCGATGAAAACGGTACTACCGCTACCCGTGTCATGCGTGCAACCACTGGCATTATGCCCGCACAGAACAGTGTTGGTGATTGCCTCGGTACTTGCAACTACAACTTGTTGAACAACGTCCTGCGCAAAGAGTGGGGCTTCCGTGGCATGGTTATCACCGATTACTGGATCTGGGGCGACAACAATCTCCGCGACCTCTGCATCCGTACTGGTTCTGATGCGTATCTCTGCATGTCCATGCCAGCAATGTGGAATCTGAATGATTACGACAGCGCAACCGCTCGTTGGGCAATGCGCAATGCTATCCACAACATTTCCTACGCTCTCGCAAACTCTAACGCCACGCAGGATTCTGCTCCGGGAACGACTTTCCGGATGTCCACTTCTCCGTGGAAAATCGCCGCTAATGCTGCAATCGTTGTGATTTGGGTTCTGGTCGTCGCTCTCATCGTCTTGATGGTTCGCCGCACCAAAGATGCAAAGCTTCATCCCGAAAACTACAAACCCCGCAAGCAGAAAAAAGTAAAAGCATAAACCCATAGGGGGCGGCGGGCAACACGCCCGCCCCCTTTTTTGATTGTCAGGAGAGACCCATGAAACACACAGATATCATCAACAGCTTGGATCTGGAACAGAAATGCGCCCTGCTGAGCGGCGGCACGGTGTTCACCACCCGGGCGCTGCCGGGCAAGGGCATCCCGGCCATTACCCTGTCGGACGGCCCCAACGGCGTGCGCAAGCAGGCGGGCGCTGCCGACCATCTGGGCCTGAACCCCAGTGTGCCCGCCACCTGCTTCCCCACCTCGGCTACCGTGGCCAACAGCTGGGACCCGGCGCTGGGCGAGGCTGTGGGCGCAGCCATGGGCGAGGAAGCAGCGGCACAGGGCGTGTCGGTGCTGCTGGGCCCCGGCCTGAACATCAAGCGCAGCCCCCTGTGCGGCCGCAACTTCGAGTATTTCTCGGAGGATCCCTACCTTGCCGGTAAGATGGCGGCGGCCTACGTTCGCGGCATCCAGAAAAACGGCATTGCCGCCTGCCCCAAGCACTTTGCCGTGAACAGTCAGGAGCTGCGCCGCATGGCCTCGGATTCCATCGTGGACGAGCGCACCCTGCGGGAAATTTACCTGACCGGCTTCGAGATGGTGGTCAAGGAGGCGCAGCCCAAGACCATCATGTCCGCCTATAACCTTGTCAACGGCACCTACGCCAACGAGAACGCCCACCTGCTCATGGAGATCCTGCGCAGGGACTGGGGCTTTGACGGCGCAGTGGTCACCGACTGGGGCGGCAGCAACGACCACGCCCTCGGCGTAAAGAACGGCTCTACGCTGGAAATGCCCGCCCCCGGCGGGGACGCCATCCGGGAGCTGATGAAGGCAGTGCAGACCGGCAAGATCACCGAAGCAGACGTGGACGCCCGGCTGGAGGAGCTGCTGGAGCTGGTGTTCACCACCAAGGCGGCGGTGGACGCCGCACCCGGCAAGTTCGATGCCGATGCCCACCACGCACTGGCACGCCGGGCTGCTGCCCAGAGCATCGTGCTGCTGAAGAACGAAAACAGCCTGCTGCCCCTTGCAAAAGGGGAAAAGGTGGCGGTCATCGGCGACTTTGCCCAGACACCCCGCTATCAGGGTGCAGGTTCCAGCGCCGTCAACTCCATCAAGGTGGATTCCTTCTTGGATTGCCTTGCCGAGAGCGGCCTGAACAGCGTCGGCTACGCCAAGGGCTTTGACCGGCAGGGCAAGCCCGACGAGGCACTGAAGGCCGAGGCGGTGCTGCTGGCAAAGAACGCCGATGTGGTGCTGCTGTGCATGGGTCTGGACGAGATCAAGGAGAGCGAGGGCATCGACCGCGCCGACATGAAGCTGGCAGAGAACCAGCTGGAACTGCTGGCGGCTGTGGCGGCGGCAAACCCCAACGTGGTGGTGCTGCTGAGTGCGGGCTCCTCGCTGGAAAGCGATTGGGTCAAGGACTGCAAGGCGCTGGTCTACGGCTGTCTGGGCGGTCAGGCCGGTGCGGGCGCACTGGTCGAGGTGCTCACCGGCGCGCAGAACCCCTGCGGTAAGCTGGCTGAGACTTGGGCGCGCAGCTACGCCGACACCCCCGCAAAAGCGCATTTCGGCGGCGACGGCCCCACTGTGGAGTACCGCGAGGGTCTGTATGTGGGCTACCGCTACTACGACACCGCCGGTGTGCCCACCGCCTTCCCCTTCGGCTACGGCCTGAGCTATACCAGCTTTGCGTACAGTGACCTGAAAGCAGACGAAAAGGGCGTGACCCTGACTGTCACCAACACCGGCAGCTGTGCCGGTGCCGAGGTGGTGCAGCTGTATGTGGCAAAGCCGGATGCAAAAGTTTTCCGCCCCGTCAAGGAGCTGAAGGGCTTTGCCAAGGTGCAGCTGGAAGCCGGAGAGAGCAAGACCGTCACCATCCCGCTGGACGACAAGGCGTTCCGCTACTGGAACGTTGCCACCGACCGCTGGGAGGTGGAGAGCGGCAGCTATCAGCTGCTGGTGGGCGCTTCCAGCGTCGATATCCGCTTGACTGCCGCCGTCACGGTGGCGGGCACCGGCGCACCCGACCCCTACGCGGGCAAAAATCTGGAGCATTACCGCACTGCACAGGTGCAGAAGGTGCCGGACGCGGAATTTGAGGCGCTGCTGGGCCGTCCCATCCCGGAGAACAAGGTGCACATCGACCGCAACATGACGCTGGGCGAGATGGGACACGGACGCAGCCCCATCGGCTGGCTGGCGGCTGCCGTGCTGGGCACCCTGCTGCGCCGCAGCATCAAAAAGGGCAAGCCCGACCTGAACATCCTGTTCCAGTACAATATGCCTCTGCGGGCGCTGGCCAAAATGACCAACGGCGCCATCAGCATGGGCATGGTGGACGGCATCGTGATGGAGCTGCAGGGCTTTTGGATCATCGGCCTTGTGCGGGTGATTTTTGAGGCCGTGAAGAACCTCGTGCTGAACAGCCGCATGGAAGAGCGCTTGAAAAACAGCTGAAAGGAAGCAGGCTATGAATTTCTGGAATAACTTCGCGGCAAAGCACCCCGCCGCTGCCAAGTGGGTGCGCGAGGGCGGCCTGTTCGTCATCGTGTCCAACCTCATCACCGTGTTCAAGTACCTGCTGCTGCAATTTCTGCCCAAGGCCTTTGCAAGCCTGCCGGTGGTGGATTTCGGCTGGCCGGGCATTGACATCACCCTGTTCGGCGAGACCTTCAAGTGGAACATCCTCGGCTACGATGCCGCCCACGGCGGTCTGCCCTACTTCTGCGCCTACATGATCGCCATGGTCATCGGCGAGTGCATCAACTTCCCCATCCAGCGCAATTTTGTGTTCCGCAGCAAGGGCAATCTGGCAAAACAGATCGGCTGGTATGTGCTGGCCTTCTGCATCATCACCTGCATCGTCAACTCCATCAACTGCATCTGGGTGGCAGTGGCAGGGCTGCTGGTACCGGACTTCATCTACAACATCGGCACCACCGTGCTCAACGGCGGCATCTCCATGGTCATCTTCTTCTTTGTGAATAAGATCATCTTCCCGGAGGGCGAAAAAGCCGCCAAATAATAAGCTATTCTCCTTCATTTTCTTCTCTTCATCATAAACCAGAAGGGCTGCTCCGTTCTCCGGGGCAGCCCTTTTGGTTTGGGGAGAGAACCTCCTCAGCCATCTTATTTTTGTTTTTCTGCACAAAATGTTCTGCGGGCAGGGTTTTCCTCTTGACAAGCGGGCAAATGTTTCGTACTATATTTAGTAGTATGGAATCAAAGACGCTGTACGCAGGTTTCAGTGTGACCCTGTACCCGTTTCAGGCAAAGCGTGCCTGTTTGATATAAAATGGAACCGTAAAGAGAAAAGCCGTATGCTTTTGCCCGTGCCGCCGGTTTTGGGTGGTGCGTATGGTTTTGGTGTCACTTTTTGCATTGAAAGCTCTTTCTATATCATTGCCCGTGTCCTGCTGCGCAGCGTCTCCTGCTTTTAATTTTGCATTGAATTGAAACAAAGGAGAGTGAACGCAATGACCGCGATCGGAGTGATCGTGGCCTTGATCGTTGCTGTTGTCGGCGTGGCTGCGGGCTATTTTATTGGTTACAACAACCGTAAAAAGACTGCCGAAGCCCAGATCGGCAGCGCCGAGGCCGAGGCTACCCGGCTGGTGAACGAGGCGATCAAGACCGCTGACCAGAAGCGCAAGGAAGCGGTTCTGGAAGCAAAGGACGAGGCTTTCCGTCTGAAAGCCGAGGTCGATGCCCAGAAGGCAGAGGCCGACAAGGAGATCAAGCAGCGCCGTGCGGAGATCAGCCGTCAGGAGAACCGCATCGACCAGAAGGAGACAGCGCTGGACCGCAAGACCGAGGCGCTGGAAAAGAAGGAAGAAGAGCTGAAAAAGCGCGCTGCCGAGGCCGAGGAGCGTCTGGCAGAGATCGATGCTCTGCGCGCCAAGGAGATGGAGCGTCTGGAAACGCTGGCCGGTTTGAGCCAGGAGGACGCCCGCGAGGTGCTGCTGCATAAGGTGGACGAGGAGCTGACCCACGAAAAGGCCGTGCGCGTTGCCGCCTACGAGACCGACCTGAAGGAAAACTGCGATAACATCGCCCGCAACCTCATCGGACAGGCCGTCAGCCGCTGCGCTGCCGACCATTGCAGCGAGACTACTGTCAGCGTGGTGCCGCTGCCCAGCGATGAGATGAAGGGCCGCATCATCGGCCGCGAGGGCCGCAACATCCGCGCACTGGAGACCGCTACCGGCGTGGATCTGATCATCGACGATACCCCGGAGGCCATTACTCTGTCCTCCTTCGACCAGACCCGCCGCGAGGTGGCCCGCATGACGCTGGAGCGCCTGATCGGCGATGGCCGTATCCACCCCGCCCGCATCGAGGAGACGGTGGAAAAGTGCCGCCACGATCTGGAACTGCAGATGAAGCGCGAGGGCGAGCGCGCGGTGATGGAGCTGGGCATCCACGGCCTGCACCCCGACCTGATCAAGCTGATCGGCCGGTTGAAGTACCGCACCAGCTTTGGCCAGAACGCCCTGACCCACAGCATGGAAGTGGCTTGGGTGGCCGGTCTGCTGGCAGGCGAGATGGGTGTGAACGTTACCATGGCACGCCGCGCCGGTCTGCTGCATGATATCGGCAAGGCACTGGATCACGAGATCGAGGGCAGCCACGTCCAGATCGGCGTGGACATCTGCCGCAAGTACAAGGAGAACACCCAGATCATCCACGCCATTGAGGCACACCACGGCGACGTGGAGCCCAAGACCCCGCTGGCCTTCATCATTCAGGCTGCCGACGCCATCAGCGCCGCCCGCCCGGGTGCCCGCCGCGAGAACGTGGAAAGCTACGTCAAGCGTCTGGAAAATCTGGAGGAGATCTCTTCCAGCTTCGAGGGCGTGGAGCAGGCCTTTGCCGTACAGGCAGGCCGCGAAGTGCGCATAATGGTCAAGCCCGAAGTCGTCAGCGACGAGAAGATGGTTCTCATCGCCCGCGACATCGTCAAGAAGATTGAAGACGAGCTTGAATATCCCGGTCAGATAAAGGTCAACCTTATCAGGGAGAGCAGGGTCAGCGACTACGCAAAATAAAAACAAATCCCACCGTCAAACGCGGTGGGATTTTTTGAAAGGAAAATCGGAATGAATATACTTCTTATAGGCGACATCGTCGGCACGCAGGGCTGCGACTTTCTGCGCTCTGTGCTCCCCGGCTTCAAGAAGCTCAAGGCCATAGATGCCGTGATAGCCAACGGCGAGAATGCCGCGCCCGGCAACGGGATAACTTCGTCCGCCGCCGAGCACATATTTTCAAGCGGCGTTGATTTTATAACGACCGGCAACCACGCTTTTCGGCGCAGCGAGGTATATCATTTTCTCGACGAGCGCAGCGATATAATCCGCCCGGCGAATGTCGGCGCAGCCTGCCCCGGCAAGGGCTTCGGTGTTATAGACATGGGCAGAGTCCGCATCGGCGTTATAAACCTGCTCGGGCGCGCATATATAAACGGCTCGGACAATCCGTTCTCCTGCATCGACTCTCTCATGGAAGATATAAGCGACTGCCAGATAAAGATAGTTGATATCCACGCCGAAGCTACAGCCGAGAAGCTCGCCATGGGCTTCTACCTCGACGGCAAGGCGACCGCCGTTGTCGGCACGCACACCCATGTTCAGACCGCCGACGAAAAAATCCTGCCCGACGGCACGGCTTATATAACTGACCTCGGCATGACGGGTCCCGAGCTCTCGGTGCTCGGAGTCCGCCCCGAGGCTTCGATATCGTGGCTCAAGACGGGACTTCCGACACGATTTGAGATAAGCGGCGGCGCGTGCATGATGTGCGGCGCTATAATCGACGTTGATGAAAAAACCGGAAAGTCAAGAAGTATTGAAAGAATCTGTGTAAGGTGAGAAAATAAAAATGCTCAAAGAAATAAGAATCGCAAAAGAAAAAGACTGCCCTAAAATGCTCGAACTGCTCGAATATATCTGCAATCTTCACAGCGGGATAAGGCCCGACCTGTTCAAGGCGGGAAAGTCGAAATACGACAGTGAAAGCCTCGCGAAGCTCTTAGCCGACGAGAACCGCATAACCTTTGTTGCGGCGGACGAAAACGACGAGGTGCTCGGATATATTTTCTGCATTCTCATCGACCACTCCGCTGACTCCGCACGCTGCCCGAACAAGGAGCTCTATATCGACGACCTGTGCGTCGACGAAAAGTGCAGGCACGAGGGCATCGGCGACGCGCTGTTCAAAAAGGCTCTTGAGACTGCTAAGGAGCTCGGCTGCCACGACCTGACGCTCAACGTCTGGGAGGGCAACGACGGCGCGCTGCGTTTCTATGAGAAGCACGGCATGAAGATACAGAAGCGCGAGATGGAAATCGTGCTCGACTGAGTCAGTCTTTTCAACTTATTTTTTAAAAATATTGAAATTTCGTTGAGTCGGTGGTAGAATTATCGTCGGCTCATTTTTTACGGCTTTTGAAAGGAAGATTCAATGGAAAACAGGGAAAAATTTTCGTCGAGACTCGGATTTATTCTGATCTCGGCAGGCTGCGCCATCGGACTGGGAAATGTCTACAGATTCCCGATAACGACCGGCGCATACGGCGGCGCGTTTTTCGTACTGATTTACGTCGCGTTTCTTGTTCTGCTCGGCATACCGGTCATGACGGCGGAGCTCGCAGTCGGCCGCGCAAGCCAGCGCAGCATCGCCTCGTCATACGACGTGCTCGAAAAGGAGGGGCAGAAGTGGCATCTCGCCAAGTATCTCGGCATCGCCGGAAACTATTTGCTCATGATGTTCTACACGACTATCTCCGGCTGGATGCTGATATACTTTATAAAGTATGCGGACGGCTCGATCCTCGCGTACAAGAGCGCGGAAGAACTCGGAGCGGTGTTCGGCACGATGATAAGCAACCCCGTGCTCATGGTCTGCGCCACATTCGCAGTCATTCTTGTCTGCTTCAGCATCTGCTCGTTCGGTCTGCAAAAGGGCGTCGAGAGGATAACAAAATGGATGATGGTGGCTCTCCTGCTTCTCATGGTGGGGCTCGCAATCTATTCCTGCACGCTCTCGAACGCCGCAGAGGGACTGAAATTCTATCTCGTCCCCTCGCTAAAATCATTTGAAAATTCGGGCGTATGGACGGTAATCTCGTCCGCAATGGGGCAGGCGTTCTTTACTCTGAGCATCGGTATCGGCTCTATAGCGATATTCGGCAGCTACATCGGCAAGGAGCGCAGGCTCCTCGGCGAGGCTGTGACAATAGTCGGGCTTGACACTTTTGTTGCACTCATGTCCGGCGTTATCATCTTCCCCGCATGCTTCACCTATAACGGCGGCGTCACCGCAGAC
>OLWD01000722.1_pt1 | contig 13915 bp, 14 predicted proteins | sample 1673971 | NCBI WGS metagenome assembly OLWD01 (sample SAMEA103958136, study PRJEB25191) | human gut metagenome | reverse complement strand
TTTTTTGTATCTAAACGACTTGACTATCTTCTATCTTCGCTGTCGCTTTGCCTGCAATTCGCTACCCTTACGCAATCTCCGCCTACTTTGGATTTGTGCAGATTTGCTTCTGCCTGCCAAGGCAGCATTGTTGGGGCTTGCCGCGATATGCGCACTTTCGATAGCAGTCGATTACACCGCACCGAAACAAGATTCGAGAGCGGCAGCGGATAATAGAAGCAGAGGCAAGTCGTATAGCAGAACCAATGGCGGTGAGCGTCAGCAATACCGCCACGCAGGCAGTTGCATTCCGGAGGCAAAAAGCCCCTTCGAGCCCAAGACTGCCAATCTAAGCCTTTCTCTTGGGGTTCCAAAGGGGCCATTCTCTTTCGTGAAAGAGAATGGCCCCTTTGACTCGTGCAGCGCCTTCGGCGCTGCGATCCCCGCGGCACAAGTGCCGCAAAGTGCTTTGTATTTATGCAAAATAGATGGTAATCGGACAAATCTCTGCTTTTGTCCCCACGCGCATGTTGGGTCCGAACAGGCCGACGCCGGAGGTGACGATGTTGTGCATCTTTCCCTTTTGAAGATACCCGCAGGCATTTTCCCACATCAGCTTGATGGTGAGATTTCCCGGGAACATCTGTCCATCGTGCGTGTGGCCACAGAGGTCTATGTCGACGCCCGCGTCCGCGAGCTCCTGTAGCTCCTTGGGCTGGTGGTCGAGGACGATGATGGGCTTATCCTTGTCCAGACCTGCCGTGATCTCATCGGGCGTCTTGCGCGTCTCGATGCCGCGGCCCGGGCGGTGCGCGTCGGGGCGGCCATAAAGGTAGAACTTTCCGTCGATGAGCATGCCCTCGTCACGCAGGAGCGTGATGTTCGCGTCCTTCAAGAATTCGTCCATGCGCGGGTCGCTCTCCTTCTTCTCGCTCTGGCGGAAGGTGAAGCCTGCGAGCACCGGCTCTTCGATGTCGTGGTTGCCGTAGCAGGCGTAAACGCCGTATTTCGACCGGATGCTGCGCAGCGTGGCGGCGATGGTCTCAGGGGCTTCCACCGCCTCCCACTCGTTATCGAAGATGTCTCCCGCGATGACGACGAGGTCGGCGTCCTGTTCGTTGATCCTGTCTACCATCTGCTGCATCTGCTTTTCGCCGATGTTGTAGCCAAGGTGCAGGTCGGCCACGAGCACAACCTTCATCTCGTCCATGCCCTCAACAGTCTTATCGACCGTCACGTCATACGGCGTCACGTGGATGATGCGCGCGTTGACGACGCCCCAGATGGATGCGATCAAAATGACCAGCGCGCACACACAGCCCGCGATGCGGTGCATCTGTGTCGTGACGAAAATGTGCTTGAACGGCAGCACGTACCCCAGCAGCAGCCGCAGCAGGTCCGCCGCGATGACCGCGAGCAGCACATACAGCAGTACGCCGAGCCAGTAGTTGCCGATGAGCTTCATCACGCGCCGCGCCCGCCCCTCCGGCAGGAAAAACGCGATGACGATGGAGCAGGCCAGAAACGCCTGCACAGCCACGGGCAGCGCCCAGTGGCGCGCTGTGCGGAAAAACGGGAACCAGGCTTTCACCCAGCCCATCACGCGGCGCAGTAAATAGTAATTCGCCAGCAGGTACACCGGCGCAAGCAGAATCGCGATCATGTCAACGCGGGAGCATCGCTCCCCTCGCTTCCTTTCGAATCAAAAATCTTCGGTCATCATAGCACGTTTTTCTATCCATTGCAACGCATCCCCGCGGTTGACATTCCGCATGCGGCATGGTACCTTTAGAGTCGAAAAATAACATGGATCAAGGAGGACGATCCGATGAAAATGCTCGAAACCATCCACATTCTCCCCGTGCGCGCGGAGAGCGCTGCGCCCGCGCCGCTGCGCGGCAAAAAGCTCGACCAGCGCGCCGTGCTGCAAGTCGTCCGCAAGGTCGACTGGAAAAAGGCCGGCCTCATCGCCGGCGGCGTGACTGTCGTGTGCGCCGCAGCCGGCACAGCGAGCCGGTACAAATTCTATCAGGGCATCGTCGCGCGCGAGCTCAAAAAGCAGCTCGCCCCGCTGAACGACAAGCTCGACGCCCTGCAGGCTGAAAACCGCATGCTGCGCGCGGAGCTTGAAAAGAAGAACGCCCCCTCCGAGGAACAGAACTGAACCAAAATTGCCCGAACAAATTCCTGTTCGGGCGATTTTTTGCTCTCCGCTGGCGCTTTCCCCCTCCGCATGGTAAAATGGGCAAAAACAGGACTGTTTTCCGCAAAAAGTCTTCATTGCTACCCACGGTTGCGCAATTGTCTACTGCAATACATGGCATTTTGCGCACACTAACGCTATGCTTTTTGCGAAAGGAGGAACCATGGCACTGCCTGAAAAACTCTACACACTGCGCAAAAAGAGCGGTCTTTCGCAGGAGCAGCTTGCAGAGGCGCTGAACGTCTCGCGTCAGGCCATCTCCAAATGGGAGGGCGGCAGCGCGATGCCTGAGAGCGACAAGCTCCTCGCGCTGAGCAATTACTTCGGTGTCTCGCTCGACTACCTTCTAAAAGACGGTGCGCCGGATGCCGCGCCCGCCGAAGCGCAGGAGGAGCACCGGACGATGCGGCTTTTGAGCCTCATTCTCTGCTTCGGCGGCGCGGCCGCGCTGATCGTCTATGGCGTTTTGTCGATCCTTGTCCCGTCCGTTCCCGCGCAGATCAGCGGATCGTCAATGATCCGCATCGACGGCAGTAGCATTTTTCTGCTGCTCTGCGTCGCGGCCATCGCCGCGGGCGCGGCGCTGCTGCTCAAAAGTACGAAACACAAATAAACAGGGAGGTCTCTCCATGAAAGCTCTGTCCCGCACCTTCGCCGTGCTGGCGATCCTGCTCTCCGACGTGATGTGCGCCGCCGTCGCATTCAACTACTGCGACATGCTCTGGGGCATCCGCTATGCTTCTTACAGCGCACCGGCGAGCACCGCGTTTCTGCTCGTCATCCCCTACGCCGCCGCCATCGCGGTCTGCACCGCGCTCGCGGTCATCTTTTGGCGAAAAAGCGCAAAATGCTGAAAAAGAACCACCGTATGGCGAGCCATACGGTGGTTTCTCCTTTACTTTCTCACAAACAGGATGCCGAGCGTGTTCGGGCCGCAGTGGCACGAGACGGTGCAGCCCGCCTGCGTCTCTTCGACGGTCTCAAACGATCCGTACTGTGCCGCTTCCTCCTTCGCCGCGGCCACGACGTTCGCGTCCGCCGCCGCGTGGGTGATGAACGCGAGCTCCGGCGCGATGTCCTCGCGCCCGTTAAGGCGCTCTTTTACATACTGGCGGATACACTTTTCAAACGAGCCGCGGTACTTCTTGCACACGGCCATCTTGCCGTTTCGCACCTCGATGCAGGGCTTCAGGTGCAGAAGATTCGCGCCCAGCGCGGCCACAGCCGAGCAGCGGCCGCCCTTTCGCATGTAGTCGAGGCGCTCGATCAAAAAGCTCGCCTCGACCTTCGGCGCGAGCGCGCGCACGCGCTCGGCGATCTCCGCGCCGGAAAGGCCCTGCTCGGCGAGCTTCGCCGCCGCGACAACCAGAAGGCCCTGGCCGGTGCTCAAATTCTCCGAATCGACCACGAAGACGTTCTCGTACTCCTGCGCCGCGGCGCAGGCATTCTGATAGCAGCAGGAGAAATTCGCGCCGATGGTGATCTGCACCACCGCGTCATACTCGTTTGCGTAGCGCGCGAACATCTCGCCGTACTCGTACTGGCTGACCGCCGACGTGCTGCAAAGGTCTCCGCCGCCGTCCACGTGGGCAAAAATGTCGGCGGGCGTGATGTCTACACCATCGTGGAAGTCCTTGCCGTCCTTGATGACGCACAGCGGCGTGACGGCAATATCATAGCGCTCGAGCAGCGCGGGCGACAGGTCGCACGTGCTGTCGGAAATAATCTTCACTCGCATCGTTCGTTTCTTCCTTCCTGAAAGATAAAAACCTCATCTGCGGGCATCCCCGCCGGAACTTACAACATCAGATTTTATATTTTTACCGCAAGCAGATGAACTCTTTCTCAACGCAACATCAACTTCTGTTGATATTTCTCCCACCCGTTCCGCAAAAAAAGGGCCCCCGAAGGTTTTCTTCGGGGGCTCTCCTGTTTGCTTTTATCGCTTACTTGCTCAGGCAGCGATAGAGGAAAGTGACGATCTGACCGCGCGTGCAGTCGCCCGCGGGGTCGAAAGTCGTCGCGCTCGCACCGGTGGTCACGCCGTTTTCCACGGCCCACAGGACGGCGTTTGCGTAGTAGGCGTCCGCCTTGACATCGGTGAACGGATTCTCCGCCTTGCTCTCAGGGCTGTTCTGCATGCGGTACAGGAACGTCACGATCTGGCTGCGCGAGCAGGTCGCGTCGGGCGCGAACAGCGTGTCGCTCATGCCGGAGGTGATCTTGTTCTCGACGGCCCACAAAACGGCCTTATCGTAGTAGCTGTCCGCCTTCACGTCGGTGAAGGTCATCTCGCTTGCGGTCGGCTCGGGGCTGCCGGCGGCGCGCCACAGGAACGTGACGGCCTGCGCGCGGGTGCAGGAGTCGTTGGGGGCGAAGGTCGTCTCGGTCTTACCGGAGGTGACCTTCTTATCCACGGCCCAGTTCACAGCGTCCACATAGTAGGCGCCTTCCTTGACATCGGTGAACACGCTCGGCTGGAGCGCTTCATCCTTCGTGATGTACTCGACGAGCTCAACGCCAAGCTTGTGGGCCTTTTCAGCCATGGTCTTGCCGTTCTCAGTGGCAAGGGCGCGGGCATCATCCGCCTTGGCGAGCTGGTCGGTCGTGACGAAGTCCTTGTAGAGTTCCTGCTGGAGGGCGGCGAGTTGATCGGCGACGTAGGCCTTGGCCTCGGCCTTCAGAGGCTTGCCGGTGATCTTGTCGGCGTTGGCGATGTAACCGCCGAGACCCTCAAACGTGAAGTAATAGGAATCCTTCCAGTTGCTCGGATACGCCTTGAAGCCGGAAACGCGCTGCCAGTTGCCCTCGGCATCCTGCGCCCAGCTCGTGCCGTAGGTGCAGAAGGTGTCGGGCTTCTCGGTTGTAAACTTCGCGGACGCGGTGCTGACCTGATAACCGGAGTACATGCTGTCAATCAGCATGGGATAGTACGGGACAAACACGTTGTAGGACATGTTGCCGACGCCGACCCAGCCCACGGTCGCGGTCTCGACCGGACGGTCCTTGAAGAGCTGGAAGATCTCGATCTCCTGGTTGCTGGCCTTGCCGATGGAGGAAAGCTTGTAGTAGCCGAACACATCGTCCTTGTCGAGCTTGCGGTCGGCCTTGATGTTGGTGTAGAGCGCGACAAGCTTGTCGCTTGCGTCAAGGTTGGAGATGGTGAACTTCGTGTTGTCGGCCACGAGCGCGTCGCTGTCATATTTGTAAGCCGCGTTCAGGTAGTTCAGGCCGTCGATCATGCGCTGGTCCATCTTCTCGCTGATACGGGCGTAAGACGCACGGAAGTCGATGATGTTCTTTGCCTCGTCGCCGACGAACGTGCCGGCCTTCTTCGCCACCGCGATCAGGTCCTTGGAGGCGATGACGTTCTCATCGTCCAGATCGACGCGGCCGATGACAGCCATGTTGGGTTCAAGGAAGATCATGTTGTCGTTGAGCTTGGTGGCGACATACTGCGTGCCGCTGCAATTTTCAACGTACCAGACCTCGTCCTTGTCGCAGACGAACACGCCGGAGGCGGCCACGCAGCCGTAATTCTCGTAGATGTCGAGCAGCAGCTTCACGCCCTCGCGCGCGGAGGATGCCTCGGCCAGGATGATGGTCGGGATATCGGTCTCTTCAATGCCGATGCGCTCGCTCTTGTTCGCTTCCGCCCATTCGGCGTCGCGGTACGGGTCGGCTTCCGTCACCTTTTCGTTGCCGTAGAGCGTTTCGGTCGCGGAGACGGACACGCCCTTTTCGTTCGTGCCGAACTCGGTGTAGGAGTAGCTCCTCCTGCGTGGAATTTTCCGCCACATGCTCGGTTAAAAAGCGCTTGATGGCCTCGACCTTTTCGACCTGCGTTTTGTAGAAGTACGGACGCTCGCTTTCCACCTGCGGAATAGTCATCGCGTCGAGGTAGAGCAGCAGCTCTAAAATCTTGACCTTGAAGTACGGGATGCGGATCTTTTCCGGCACGCGGTACATCTCGCCGAAGATGTGCTCCATCCGCTCCGCCCCGCGGACGACACGCGGCGTGCTGCCGAGCTGCCAGCGCTCGACAATCTTCTCCGGCGTCGCGGGAAAGTCCCTGACCTCGCACGGCAGCGACTCTTTCACAATGTTTCGGTCGAACGCGACCGTCAGCCCATGGGAGTGGCAGGACGGAAAGTGGAACGTGCCCGTGTGCTGCTCGCGCAAATCGAGCTTCATATCCCCCGCCGCCGTGTAGGCGACCAAGTTGTCGCTCGCGGCGTAATCCATGCGCCCCTCGCGGCAGTGGTCGATGGCGAGCATCCGCCGGTCGGCCACAAAATCGCACTCGTAGCGCTCCATGTGAAAGTCGTTGAACGCGAGCATCACGCCCGAAAAGATCTCATAGGTGGTCATCGTGCCGTCGCCGGTCTCGTTTCGAAACTGCCAGACCGCGCAGCCGTCGCTCTGCGCCAGCAAAATAGCGCCCTGATGTTCCAATAATTTCTCTGCGGTCATCTCTTTCGCTCCTGTCCTTTGGAGTTAGTCATCTCTAACCATTTGGCAGTATACCACTGCTTTCGCCGCTTGTCTTTCCCCATCGGGCGAAATTGTTCCGTTTGGACACCAATTTTGCCGCCGTGGCTCAAAAAAGAGGGCGGGTAACTCCCGTCCTCTTTTTTATTCCTTTACCGGTTCACGAGCAGCTTTTTCATGCCGCGCTCGAGACCATCGACGGTCAGCGGGTACATGTCCACCGCCCTTGCGATATAGCCGTAGCTCTCGCCCCAGTAGCCGCCCCAGCGCGGGGGCTCCTCGGGATTGAGCCAGATCAGGTGGTCGTAGTGCTCGCAGAAGCGCTTGATCTGATCGAGGCCCGACCATTTCGCCTCGCCGGTGCGGTAGTCGTAGCGCTTTTCCATCAGCTAGTACATGTCCATCAGCGCATCGCCGACTAAAATGACCTTATACTCGCTGCCGAAATTCTGCAGGATCCAGTCCGTCGGCACCGCGTGCTCGCGGTACATCCGCGGGTCGGTATAGACGCTTGAATAAATGCAGTTGTGGAAGTAGTAGACGTGCAGCTCTTTAAAATGGTTCGACTGCCGCGCCGCCTGGAAGAGCATGGAGCAGAGGTTGGAATAATACTCCATCGAGCCGCCGGAGTCCATCAGCATCAGCACCTTGACGGTATTTTTGCGCGGACGCTTGTAGCAGACCGACAGCGTTCCCGCGTTGTCGCAGGTCTCGCGCACGGTCCCATCCACGTCGAACTCCGTTTTGGCCTCCTGCGTCTGCTCGGAATACTGGCGCAGCAGGCGGAACGCCATCTGAAACTGTCGGATATCGAGCACATTGTCCTTGCGGAAGTCGCGGAACCTGCGCTCCCCCGCCACCTGAAACGCGCGGCGGTACATGCTCTTCCCGCCCACACGGATGCCCTGCGGGCTGTGGCCGCTATTGCCGAAGTTTGAGTATCCGTTCGTACCGATCCAGTACGAGCCGCCGTTGTGCTCCTCGGTCTGCTCCTTGAGGCGCTCTTCGAACATTTTGAGAATTTCCTCAATGCTCTTTTCCTCATAGCCCTGCGTGCGCAGGAACTTGCGGAACTCCTCCATTGCGGCGGCAGGGTTGTTGAGCCAGTCCATCAGCTCCTTGGGAAGCTCGTCCTGATATGGCACGCCGTCGAAGTATTCAAGGAAGATCTGGTCGAACTTGTCGTAATCCGCCTCGGACTTGACGAGCACCGCGCGACAGAGCTCGTAAAAGCCCGTGAGCGAATCGTGCTGCAGGTCCAGCATCAGCCCCTCGATGAGCGTCATCCACTCATTCAGGCTGACGCGAAAGCCGTGCGCGCGCAGAAGGTAGAAAAATCCAGTAAACATGGCGTTCTTATCTTCTCAGCCGGCGCTGCACGGTGGAGATATCCTTGTCCTTTTTGAGGAGCACCCCGATGAACGGGATCTCCTTCGTGATGCGGGACGTGTCCACGCCGGTAAGCTCGAGCGCGCGGATCCAGTCGACAAGCTCGGATGTCGAGGGTTTTTTCTCCACCGAGTCGATCGAGCGGATATAGTAGAACGCCTGCATCGCCTGCATCAAAAGCGTCTCGTCGACATGATCGAAGTGGACACGGATGATCTTTTCCATCTGCTGCTGGTCGGGGAATTCAATATAGTGGAAGATGCAGCGGCGCAGGAACGCGTCCGGCAGCTCCTTTTCCGCGTTCGAGGTGATGATGACGATGGGACGGTGCTTGGCCTTGATGGTCTCCTTCGTCTCGGGAATGTAGAATTCCATCTTGTCGAGCTCCCAAAGAAGGTCGTTCGGGAACTCGAGGTCTGCTTTGTCGACCTCGTCGATCAGCAGCACGACCTGCTCGTCAGCGGAAAACGCCTCGCCGAGCTTGCCGAGCTTGATATACTTTGCGATATCGTCCACGCCGGATGTGCCGAACTGGCTGTCGTATAAACGCTGCACCACATCGTAGACGTACAGGCCGTCCTGTGCCTTCGTCGTGGACTTGACGCTCCAGATGATGAGCTTTTTGCCCAGCGCCTCGGCCACAGCCTCGGCGAGCATTGTCTTTCCCGTGCCCGGCTCGCCCTTGATGAGAAGCGGTTTTTTGAGCGCCATCGCGATGTTCACCGCATTCATCAGCTCCGGGCTCGCAACGTAGTTTTTGCTGCCTTTGAAAGTATTTTCCATAGTGTGCTCCTTACAAAAAATCAAAATCAATGATATTTTACCCTTGCCACACGCCCCTTGTCAAATTCATTGTTTTGACCTGTCCCCAAATTTTTTCTAAAAATTTGAAATTTCCTCTTGCATTTCCCTGAAAGCTGTGGTAGTATAACACCGTTGTCCGATATGAGACACGCGCCGTTAGCTCAGCTGGATAGAGCGTCTGGCTACGGACCAGAAGGCCGGGGGTTCGAATCCCTCACGGCGTACCACCGCGAACCTATTGATTTCAATGGGTTCGCGGTTTTTATTTTATCTCAGGATAAGCTTCATACACCTTTTTTCTAACGTTTTTCTAACATCTTTCATTCAGGCATTCTGTCAGCTTATCTGCAAGGCTTTGCTTTCTGGAGGTATCCAAATGCCCGTAGATATTGGCAGTCGTTTGAATGTCGCTGTGTCCCATCCATTCCTGTACGTCTTTCAGGCCGCAACCGTTATTCAGCAACAGACTGGCGCAACTATGACGGAGTTCATGGAATCGAATGTGTGGCATTCCATACCGTTCAAGCATTTTTGAAAAATGATGCGTCACATAGTCCGGAGCAAATGTGCGCCCATCGGGCCATTTGAAAACATAGTCATTCTTCTGGTAGGCCTTGCCGAACAAACGCTGGTTTTCTTCTTCCTCAGCTTTTGCTTTCAGAAAAATCTCCCGTGCTTCTTCTGTCATAGGAAAGCTTCGGCGGCTGCTTTGGGTTTTCGTCTTATCCTTTTCCACGGTGACAATCATCTTACAAACCGTGTGGCGAATCAGCACCATACCATTTTCAAAATCAATACTGTCCCACTTCAAGCCAAGAAGTTCGCTGCGCCGCAGTCCATAAAGCGCTGCGATCTTTACAAGCGGCTGTATCGGATCACCGTTCAGGGCTGTAATAAGCTGCTGCAGCTGCTCCGCACTATAGAAATGCGCTTCATGGCGTTCTCTGCGCGGCATTTCAACATATTGACAAGGGTTCGATGGAATCAGCCCATCTTTCACGCATTCCGCTAATGCCTGGCCCAAAATACCTTTATGGTGGCGCATGGTTTTAGAGGACAGTCCGCCCTTGCCATCTTTACGGCCGTTCCGATATTTCTCATCAAAATAAGTCTGAAGCACCTCTACCGTACAATCGCACAGTTTTAGCCTGTTCTCGTCAAAGTATGGAAGGATATGTGTTTCAGCCGTGTGCTGATAACTTCTGTATGTCACCTCATCTACTCGCCGCCTCATACGTGTAAGCCATCGCCGAACACAATCCGCCACAGTCATATCTGAACACACTACCGGATTTCGCTTTTCTTCTTCCGTCAGCTTCTCCCGCAGCATCTGTTCCGCCTTGCGTTTATTTCCTTTTTCAGGCAGGCCGGTAGATATCCATTTTTGTTTTCTCTTTCCGTTTTCGGTACTGTTGAGCACCATATAGTATTTGCCATTTTTTACTTGCAGACTCCCTGTCATAATAACTCCTTTCGACAGCGAAGATTGTCTGCTATTATGGATTGGCTACAGTATAGCGTGCTGACAGCACAAAGTCAATTAAGCACGCCTTTGGTATAATGATTTTTGTACCAATGCGCTTATAGCCTATCTGATGCGTATGGACAAGTTGATACACGGTATTTCGTCCAAGTCCCAGAGCCTTTGCAACTTGAGAAACCGTTAGGATATCGGAGTATTCTTTGAACACGTAATCCCCCCCTCAAAATATCGTGCCCTCACTGGGCAATATCTTAATATGAACAATCAAATAGGCAGGGTGCAAGCCCCGTCCTCTCAGGCTACCGCGCGCACAGTTCTGTACACGGCAGTTCAATCGCTTAAGTGCAACGGCTCGTATCGGGTGCGGATACTGTAGTATCCTGCCCGTACGAGCCGATCGTTCTTTATTAACTATGTTAGCACTGAATCTCCGGCCACGTCCCAACAGGCTTTCACATACCACCATCTGTAGAAAGAATATTTCGGTATGTCCAGCTTCATAAGATTCCGTATTCCCACTTTCGGAACTTCCCATTGTTTCCAGATGTAGGCTCGGAATCTCCGTGCTTTCCAGACGCCCTTACGCTGCTCTCGAACTCTTCACCAGTACCACAGCATATTGGACTAATGCGTTCCCTATCATGAAAAGCGAATGCTGCCATCGTGCAGCAGACCATATGCCACCTTGTAGCCTATGCCACCTAACATCTCTCTAAGTTGATCAACATTTACTACATCTGGATATCCGGCAAACACTCTCTTTCATATATTTATATCACCTCTTCTACATATTCTTCAGGAGCCATAATAACAAGAAAGAAATGCTCCTTGAGCGACTCAAAAAGCATTTCTTTCTTCACAGCATAAGAATACCACAGGATTTAGAGATAATTCAATCCCTCTGTACAGGTAAATTTACGGTAATACTTTCAGTAATTTTATGATACATCAGCAAACTTACTTCTTTTGCAATCTAAAAAGGAATAAGGCCGGTATCTAGAAGCGAGGTCACAATACGTATCTGTTATCATCAAGGCCTCTCAATGGAATTAACACGGCCCACCGGAGCACGGCGATAGTTTAGCAGCAGCCAATGGCTCTCGCTCCCAGCACTAATAGGTCGCTACATTGATTTCTTCTTGTTTGTTTTACATCCGCACAGACAGGCTGCTTCCGCGGTAGTCCTGCATTCATGCCGCTCACCCCTGCAGCCTTGCGCGGCATTTCGGACACTATGATTGCCATCCTGACATCTCCAATATGACAGTAACGGAACGCTGTATGATATGCTCCCCCTTGATGAAACAGTGAAAAAACAAATTCACTTAAAATCAAGGGGGAGCATTATTATGCCACGGAAAGCAAAAGCCAGCGCAGAAGAAAAGGTTCAAATCGTAGAGGCATACCTTCGGGGTGAGATGGGGCTTAAATCTGCAGCGGCGAAATTATCAGTAGTCATATCAACAATGGAACTATGGATAGCTCTATATTGAGCGGAAGGATCAAATGCATTTGTTCAAGCAAAAAGGAACCGTTGCTATCCTCCGGAAGTCAAAGAAGCTGCGACAAAGGAGTACTTGTTTGGAAAAGATAGTATACTTAGTATCTGCCAAAAATATTGTATTCGCAGCACAAGGAGCCTCCAACAGTGGATAAAGGTGTATAATGCTCATGGAGATTTCAACTCCAGAAAGAATTCAGGAGGCGGAAGCTGCATGAAGCAGGGACGGGACACCACACGGGAAGAGCGCATTCAGATCGTCAAGGACTGTCTGGCCAGTGGAAAAAACTACGGCGAGATGGCCCTGAAATACAAAGTAAGCTACCAACAGGTACGCACATGGACACTGCGGTTTGAGGAGATGGGCGAGGCCGGTCTGGAGGACCGGCGCGGAAAGCGAAAGAAAGACCAGAAGCCCAGAACCGAGCTGGAGAAAGCGCAGATCGAGATTGAACAGCTCAAGCACAAGCTGTATCTGGCAGAAATGGAGCGTGATCTGCTAAAAAAATTGGACGAGATCGAGAGGAGAGAGGCCTTTCGGAAGTGAGACAGCGCCATATCTATGCCGCGATCCGGGAAGCGCACGAGGAAACGGGCTATCCCATTGAGCTGGCCTGCGAACTGCTCCATGTGGCACGCTCGGCCTACCACAGATGGGCTTCCGGCAAGCTGAGCCGGCGGGCCGCGGAGAACGAACATCTCGCGGATACGATCGAGAAGATCCATGAGGAAAGCCCGGATAAGGGCTACCGGAGACTCAATGACGACCTGCGCCATGACCACGGTATCCACGTCAATGACAAGCGGGTGCTCCGCATCTGCAGGGTCAGAGATATCCGTTCCACGATCAAGTACAACAACCATGGCTGCACGCGGCGAGTGAAGAACCCGCAGTATCTTGCCGAAAACCTTTTGGACAGGCAGTTTTATGCCGCAAAGCCCAATGAGAAGTGGCTCACCGATGTGACCGAATTCAAATGGTTTGAGGGTATGAAGGTACAAAAACTCTATCTGAGCGCCATCCTCGACCTTTGCGACCGGCGCATCGTGTCCTATGTGCTCAGCGAACGCAACGACAATCCGTTGGTTTTCAAGACCTTTGATAAGGCTGTGAAAGCCAATCCGGACGCGCATCCCCTGTTCCATAGTGACAGAGGATTCCAATATACCAGCCGGACATTTCACCACAAGCTCGTGCAGGCGGGAATGACGCAGAGCATGTCCCGCGTGGCGCATTGCATCGATAACGGCCCGATGGAGGGCTTCTGGGGCATTTTGAAGCGGGAACGCTATTACGGCAGACGGTTTACCAGCAAACGTGAACTTGTCCAGATGATTGAGACCTATGTCCATTATTACAACACCAGACGGGTGCAGCGTAATCTGGGCGTGTTGACCCCGATGGAAAAGCACGAACTCGGTCTCGCTGCATAAAAAGCGGCCAGCAGCGAATGGCTGCCGGCCGGAAAAACTTTATATTTTTTCTCTGTCTTCTTGACGGGGTGCAGTTCAGTACAACGTTCCGTTACTATTGTCTCATGCGTGTCTATGAGTGGTTGGGTTTGACGGTTACTATTCATGGCTCAGCCATCACGTTCGCGAAGCTACCGACACTAAAGCGGGTATCATGCAATATTGCGAAGTGTTCCACACCACTGCGTATCGGCAATGCCGGTCTGGACATTTACTCTGGGTATGATGCGAAACAGCCGAAAAATGTTAGTGGATATTCTTCGCCTATGCTGAACGATTTTACCGGTACGGATAAAGTCTACATCGTCCGCGGCTACACATATCTACATAAAGGCATAGATGGTCCCGCGTGGCTCACCTATCAGCAGTTTGAACTGGATTCATTTACCAACATGCTGTTTCTATTCTGCGGACGGCATCGAGGCCATATCAAAGGCTTATACTTGGAAAAGGATGGCATTATCATGCTGTACAAACGGCTGGGACAAGGGGTTGTACCAGTGGACGCGTTCGGAATCTGAGGTAAAGGCTTTAACACCGCAGCAGTACCGCTGGCTCATGGAGGGACTGCAAATCGAGCAGCCGAAAGCCC
>OLWD01000721.1_pt1 | contig 13915 bp, 13 predicted proteins | sample 1673971 | NCBI WGS metagenome assembly OLWD01 (sample SAMEA103958136, study PRJEB25191) | human gut metagenome | reverse complement strand
GGAAAAAGACGCGGCTGGCTGCCGCGCCTTAAACCGTAATTATTATTGTAGGAGGGATATCGGGAAAAAAGAATCAAGCGCAGCGGGAAGCCAGCTTTCGGCATCTTGCAAGTTTGGGATGGCGAGTGACAAAAGCGGCGACAGCAATGGTCAGCAGAGAAATGTGGGCAAGGGTATTCAGGTTTTCAACAGAATGCCGATTGCGTACCCAAAGACGTTCTTGGGCAGTAGCCTTGAATCTGGAATTGTACCGTTCACATTCCGTCCTGAGCGCAAAAACGGATTTGAATTTCAGCGTATCTCTTTGAATGGAAAGCCTGTAGTCGTTTGGAATTGTCACATATTTTGTGCAGCCGGTGGCCTTACCTTCCTTGTGAAAGCACTTATGTGCGCAGGGACAATCGTGCAGATGGGCGGTTCTTTTATAGGGGCAACATCATTTCTGTCTGGTTTTTCCGTTCTCTGTAAATTTTCCGTCCCGATGCATGGCAAGACCTGCTTCGCAGATCGGTGCGCCGCATGGCAGTCTGGCAGGTTTTTTCGTATTTCTCTTGTTGAGAGGAATGACACACTCTCCGTGGTAAAGTTCCCGAACGGTGTTATAGATTGCCTTGACATCATAGGCCTTATCGCCAATGAACGTGCATTCCTCTACAGACAAATAGCCGTTGGTTCTTTTCAGGATGTCCAGAGCCACAGCAGAATCTGCTACATCAGCGGTGGTGGTCAGCTCACAAAGCGGAAGCCCGGTGATGCAGTCCACCAGCACATGGTTTTTATAGCCCCAATAAAACTCATACTTACGTTCATTGTGCTGATTGGAAGCGGAGTAGACGCCGAGGGGGCAGTCTGGGTCGCTTTTTGGGTGGTTTTCCTTGGAAAACTTGTTTTTTGCAAAGGATTTGGAGTTGTTCTGTTTAGTGTTTGCCATGACAGGCGTGGAATCCAGTCCGATAAAAGGATGCATCCAGGACGCCCAGCTCATACAGCTGCTTGACCTGTGTCTGCATGATTTCCTCAAGGATGCTGTGATTCAGTTTCCGCAAAAGCGATCATATGTCCAGTAAGAGGGAAGCTTTTTTGTGATGTCGAAGCCGCAGTAGTAAGCAATGAGACGATTGTTCTCCAGATAATCTGCCAGATCGGTGATGTAGCCGAAGCCTTCGCACTTCATGACCACAAATGCGCAGATCATGGCAGATACCGGGTAACCGGTGCGGCCTGGCTTCTTCTTTTGGCGCTCCAGTTCGGACAGGTCAAGATGAAGAAATAGCGTGTCGTAGAACGCAGCCTTGGGCTGTGCGGTAAACAGGCGAATGTCCTGTATTATTTCTTGCCGGTAGATAGCGGGCAGCCTCCTTTGGGTGTTTTCTTTGCAATTGAATTATACCAGATTGAGCCGCTGTCCGCTTTCTATATTTTCTAGTGACAAAACACAATCATCAATTCAAATAAGCCTTGTGCCCCAATGACTTTTCCCATTTTGCTCAAGGCTAAAAAATATTAATTAAGAAGGTGACGGTTTGGCAATATTTTTTTTAGAAAGGGGAACTATTTCGGTTCTCATTAATAACGAGACAGGACTCTGGTGGGCCTATCGCTCGAAAAATGATAACCATCGGAGCACGGTTGTATGTGTAGATCAAGCAGAATTATTATCACAATTAATTGATAGATCCTATCTATCTTCAGCCGAAAAAATGTATGCTATTCTGCTTAATTACTCCATCGAAAAAAGACCTGTTGATTTACGGTATTTGATATTAAATGTAACCTCAAATTGCAACCTGCGTTGTGAATATTGCTATGCAAAGGAACAAAAAAAGCAGGCTCATATGTCATATGAGGTTATGAGTAGTGCGATAGAGAACTTCTACGCCGCTACAGAAGGGGCTGCATCTCGTGTAATCGCCTTTCATGGCGGAGAGCCATTACTACACTACGGGGAAATTTTGCGAGTTGTTGATAAATTCAAATGTAATAGAACACATTTCCTAATTCAAACAAATGGAACACTTCTATCCAACGATTTAATCCAAGAATTAAGGCTGAGAGATATTGAAGTGGGGATAACCGTTGATTCTATTGATGAAAAGAAAACATCGCTTCGAAGCAACGAGGACAATTATACCCAAAAGGTATTTTACAATCTAAAAAAAGCTGCTGAAATGGGAGTAGCTCAAAGTGTGTTATCCATCATTCAAGAGGGGAATGTTTCTGACTTAATTAGCATGACTCGAGTTTTTAATTCTCTCGGAATTTCTGTTGTTGCATACAATTTGCTATGGCCCACAGAAGTTCAACTTTTGAAACATGTGGTCAACAATGACCAACTAATTTCAGCTTCGAAAGATTTATATGATTATATTCAGGAAAAGAATTACACGGAAGGATTTGAAACGTTCGAAAAGTATAGAGAACGAAATCTATATGAATTGTGGCGACGGGTATTTTATGCTAGAAACGACTATATGTGTATGAACGCTCCATGCGGTGCAGGAAAAGCGGTTGTTACCGTTGATGAAACTGGGGATATTTACCCTTGCTCATTGACATTATCAATTAGCGGTGTGCCTATCCTTGGAAACATTAAAAGCGAAAAAATACATCAGTTTTCTCATCAACCTGAGAGATGTTTAAATCATGTTGAGAAGTGCAAAAATTGTCCATTTAAGTTTACTTGCGGTGGAGGTGGTTGCACCGGGTTTATCTGGAAGGTAACAGGTGATATTAATGGTAATAGCCTATATTGCAATTACTATTATGAGATGATAATTTTTATGATGGAGCGTGCCTTTGAGCATGCCAATGTTAATTCACTTACAAATATTAATTTTTCCTCTTTGACCCCAATCAACAATATTACAAATAAGGACTAGTAAAAAATATGAAAGCTGTTGTTTTGATTCTTGATTTAACCAACGATTGTAATTTAAGATGCTCATACTGTTACGCATCAGGAGGCGAACGTGCAGACTGCTTATCAGTCTCTGATGCAGTTCTCGCAATTGAAAAATTCTATAATCGCTTTAAATGTCAAATTCAAGTGCTATTCCACGGTGGTGAACCGCTTCTCTGTTTTGATTCAATACAAAAGATTACTTATTAGTATGGGGATACGAAATGTTGCGTTAAATCCGTATATTAGTGCAGGGCGTGGATCTATTGCAAATCTCGGCGTAACAAACGAGCAAATGTTTAACCTGTTTAAAGATCTATCTGACATGATTCTTTCCTTGTACTACAAAGATAATATTATTTTTATAGAAAAAAACTTGTTCCATATTGTAAAAAAGATTGTTACAGGTGGTAATTCATACATGTGTATGAGCAACCCCTGTGGTGCTGGCTTGTCTCAATTTACTGTAGCTCCAAATGCGGATGTTTATCCCTGTGCCGATTTATGCGGGCAAAAGCATTTTATATTAGGAAATATTGGCGAAGATTTTTTTCCGAAGATTCCTTCTTGTGAGGGATGGCGTGAGATACGTTCATATAAACTGCAAAACTTAACAGGCTGTAAAAAATGCACTTTAATAAAGACATGTCCAGCGGGCTGTTCTGTCCGTTGCTATTACTCAAATGATTCAGTTCATTCGACTGATCCATTATGTGGATTTTATAAATTGATTCTTCCGTATCTTGATGATACAGGACTTGCAAAAAAAATATACAATATTTACGTTAATTAATCGACAATCAAATGGAGGTATTTTTTTATGAACCAAAACAATGTATCTCTCGGAAGAGTCACAAGGAAACGAATGCACGAGTACTACAAAAATTTCGTGAGTGATCCAGATATATTTATGGACATGAGTAAATACTTTGAGTACCAGTATAGTCCTGAACGAATTGACAAATATTGGGAAACAAGAAAAAAACCCAAAGATAGAAAAGACTTTTTTGTTCTGCTAGAATCCGAAGTAATAGGTGAATTGGCTCTAAAGCATATTGATTTTGAAAAAAAAGAATGCGAGCTATCAATTCATCTGCAAAATGATTCTGTCAAGAATAAGGGATATGGGTCCGCAGCAGAACGACTTGCCTTAGCTTATGCGTTTGAGAATCTCGGAATGGAAAGTGTTCTCGCCGATTCAGTCCTTAAGAATACTCGAAGCCAACATGTTTTGGAGAAGGTTGGGTTTGTTCTGATTGGTGTCGATGATACCTTTAAGTATTACCGTTGCGACAAGAATGCTTTCAAAAAATGCACATAACGAAAATCTCAATAATTGTGGGGCTGTAAAAAAAACTCCGTGTTCAAAATTGTGTTAAACAAAACCGGCAAGAATCAGAGAAATCCACCTGTTCTTGCCGATTTTTTCAATTTTATAAAGGAAAGAAAGGCTCAACTTTGGTTTTTACCGGTGGATAATGTACAATAAATTGCGCAAATTGAAAAGAGCATAAAAGAAGACATAGCTTGCAGGCTCTGGTAGAATGAAGTTACGACACAAACATTCGAAAGGAGACAGCAAACTATGTCCGAGAAGCCTACCGGTGTTGTCAAGAGCCTGCTGCCTTGGAATGCCGTGACAGAATGCCCAGCCAAATAATTAACTCCGACTCCGAGTCAATTCTCAGAGCCGGAGCTTTTTATACGCTATTCTATTAGAATTGACGCTTATCGCGATTATCAGGCACTTACCCGTGCTCTGAAATAAACCGACACGCAGAATAAAGGTCATTCAAGCAAATGATGGAATCACCGCTCTCGCCAACGGGGTCATTGTCTTCTGATAATAGTATTCCTGTTACTGGTTCGTATGAGCAAATGCATAAATCGCGCAGCTCATTTCCAACAGCAAAAGATTTTCTAAAGTCGATGTTAAACTGCGCTGCGGCATAATAGAACAGCCCCGGTCTTGGTTTTCTGCAATTACATTGACCATCACCATGGGGGCAATGTAAAACCGCTGTAAGATAGATATCGTTTTCTTTAAAAAGATTAAGCATATATCACTATTAATTCCAACAACCAATATATCTCCATAGTTTGAGGCAGAAAGCAAACAGTGAATATGTCCAATGTGCAGCAGGTCAAAACATCCATTTGTAAATACAATCTTCTTTGTAGAATACAATTCTCTTAGCGAGGATAGATCACTAACTTGCAATATCTTTCTATTTGCATTTTTTTCACTAAGTTGAATCAGTTCTTCATATACCTCTTGCCAGGTAATTACTGCCGCTCCGGTTTTCATCACCTGAATACCTGCAGCAATATTGGCTATAGACATTGCATTACAGACTTCGATGTTATTAGCTAAAGCAGCACCAAAATATGCTATCGCAGTATCTCCCGCACCAGTAACATCATGCGCATTGATTCTGGTGCTGTTTATATATTTAATCAATCCGAACGGATTAACCAAAACCATTCCTGCACTCCCACACGTTGTTAAAACATACTCTGCACCGCTTTTTTTGCATAAATAGTGTGATGCTGCTATGATTTCTTCAATATTTTTTACAGGTTTCTTAGTAAGAAATGATAATTCTTGAAGATTTGGCTTTAAAATATTGGCTCCTTTATATTTCCTTATTGTTGTGTTTTTCACATCGATGATAACACGGATACCATAGCTTTTGCAAATGTGAATAATGCTTTGTGTTAGCTTTTCGTCTAATAGCCCCTTGCAATAATCTGAGATAATGACTAAATCAAAGTCTCCAACAACTTCTTTTAGTAACGCCAAGACCGGTGTCATCGCGTGTAAAGTTGTGGTTAGGATCTTCAACATCAACGCGTAGTAATTGCTGGTCATTCTGTGCACGAAATCTATATTTTACACATGTTGTGTACTTCTCAAATGAAAAAATATCTAAAATAACATCTCCCACAACTAATATTTTTTTGGGACCAAGCATTAGCATAAATTATCATTCCTCTTTTCTTTCATCTCCAAACAAGCAATATTCAACACAATGGCAAATAGCGTGGATTGCAATCTTCTGCATTTCTTGAACCCTCGCTGCATTATCGCCAGGTAACTTGATAATTATTTCGCAATACTCATTTAAAGCACCGCCGTTGTTTCCCAAAATGCCAAGACTATGAATTGCGTGTGCTTTTGTATATTTCATTGCTTCAACAACATTCATAGAATCTCCGCTAGTTGATAAACAGATTACAATATCTTCTGCAGAGGATATTGCCGAGATCTGACGTTCGAAAACTGAGTTGTATGAGTAATCATTTGCAATGCTCGTTAATACAGCGCTATCGGCATTTAACGCTATGGCTGGAAGTGGTCTGCGATTATATTGAAAGCGACCTACTAATTCCGCCGCAAAATGTTGAGCATCTGCAGCAGAACCCCCGTTCCCTATAATCATTACCTTACCGTTTTTACGGAAAACATCACAAATTTCCTTTGCTGCATTTGCGATTTCTTCAGAAAAATTTGAATTCATCAATTTGTGAATTAACTCTTCATCAGTTTGAAGTATTCTGTTGACAATGCTGATCATGCTATTCCTCCTAATAATTAATTTAACGAACAATCACCTAAGAAGATCGATATTACGGAAAATATATTCAAGTAACTTGTCCATATATTCGGTGCATGATGGATAATCAATCAACTTGTCAATATAGCATGAATTAGAGCAGTATATGTTAAATTCACAACTGTCACAAGGAGAATACTCTTTTTTTACCTGTTTTCTAATCGCGTCCATAGACTTCCTATTCAAAATAATATCTGTTTCAGTAAACTTGCCAATTATTGTTTGATCATTTTGGGGACACGAATAAATCAGTGCGCGTTGAAAATCAAAAACAAGTGAGTCTCCTGCTGAACACCTTTGTTTTATTATTCCACGGTTATCTACAGCCATAAGTACAGCTCGCAATGTTGGAATATTTGCAAAATATTTTATTCCATACTCTTTGAGCCTAATAGCAAGATCTAAAATCTTTCTCTCGGATATTGTACTTGTTTGGTGCAGAACTGGATTGAGTGCAAATGTGACTCTTGGGTAGTTAATTTCAGAGCGCAATTCAAGGATAAGTTTTTCTACGGACGATATGTTTTCATCGTCTATATTGATCTGAACGGTTAAGTGAAAGCCTTTCTCCGATAATAAAGATAGATTATTTACAATAGTGCTAAATGAATTTCCAACAACCAAGGGACGGCGTGCATTGTGTATTTCCGCTGGTCCGTCTAGTGTAATTGTCATATTATCTATGTATCTTTTGTTATCACATAGAAAAGAATAGCTTTTTTTGCTAAAGCACCCATTTGTGAATAATGAAAGATTTCGCTTTGTCGTTGATATTAAATATTGCCAATTTTCAAGGTTTCCGTCTAATAACGGCTCTCCGCCGAATGCATAGAAGTCATAGTCTGTCAAACTGGATAGTTTATCAAAAAGAATGCTATAATGCCTAAAATCCACTTTTTTCTCGCTGCTTTTTTCTGTTTGCTGGAAACAATAAGAACAACGCATATTGCAAGCATTATTTATTTTAAAATAAATCTTGGGTCTAGGGAATATTTCATCCTTATTCAATTGTAGCCTTCTGTTACCAAGTAAAACACAGTGTTCATTTATATCATATATTAATTCTGTTCCGTTTAAAGACATTTTATAAGATTTCATAAATAATTGTCCCTCAAAGTAATCGCATTTCTGTCCTGGATGTTTATGACCTGATCAAACATATCTATGGTGTCTTGGTCGTGCGTTGCGATAATAACTATGTGCTTTTTGGAATATACAATCCGATATAATAGGGACAAACAAATATCATGAGAGCTGCATTTTTATGAAATTCTTCTGCCCCCCGAAGCTATCCATTCATTTCTGTGATAGCGCAAGTGAAAAAGTTATTTGCTTGTGCCGGATGGCTGAAAAGGAAATGCTGTACATATATTCAACAATTGTTAAATCTGCAGGGTACTCATCACTACAAGAGATGGCGCAACGGATTAAAGCACGCTTGACATAGCAGATATTGCAATTGTTTCAAACAGTATTATTTCTACTTTTACTGCAAAACAATTTGAGTCAATGACATGAACAAATATTACCAACTATCGTAATAGACTTGATTTTTAGCCTTTTCAGGTAACAATTACAAATCTATAGTACTACAAGGGTCTGTAAAAAGTCCCTTTTCGTAAAATTCGGTTAAACAGAAAATCGGCAAAATACAGGAATTTCCCCTGTTCTTGCCGATTTTTCCGACTTTATGAAGAAATCAAAACCTCAAAATTTGAGTTTTTTTACAGCCCCTTGTAGTTTATCTTTTGATTCTCATTTGAATGTCCTCGATAGACGGCAACTGCTTACTCAAATCTTCCGGCAGGTTGCTTGTAACCTTGTATTCGCTGACCCCAATTGGCTTCGACATATCCTTCAGAGCATACTCTGCTACCAAATCGTTCTTGCTCTTGCAGAGTAGCAAACCGATGGAAGGATTGTCAGCATCCTTCTTCAAAATGCCATCGACAGCGGACAGATAGAAGTTGAGCTGTTCGGCATACTCCGGCTTAAACTCGCCTGTTTTTAGCTCAATGACAATTCAACACACCCACATAGCAATGACCGTGTAGCACGCTTGCAGGAACTCGGCGCAGATTATTACAGATTTTAAACCGTCAGAATTTATAGAAGAATGATAATGTAAATTTGGGGATAATATCAATAGAGCAATTATAAAAAGCGCAAAAAACGGAGAAGCCGCAGCGGAGTTTGCTCCACTGCGGCTTTGCTGACTTCTGTGCCTATGTGAGCAAGATTCAGCGACTTACATCGTGCCCATATAGGTTTTGACTTTTGCTTGCAGTAACTTTATGTACTCCTCGTAATAAACGATCAGCGGTATCGGATAGATGTCGGAGAGCACATCGATCAGCTCTGCCACTTGTGCCTCCGTCACTTTGCAAAAGCGTTCCATTGCCTGCATATAGCTTGAGCGCAGATTGTCAGTATCCATATTTAAGTGAGCTGCTGCACTTTGCAAGCACAGCTCGGCCTCGTTCTCAAATGGATGCTGCGAGAAGCACCTGAGCATTCTCCGCAGCTGTTCTGTCCCGGCATCGGTGTTATACAGACATAGCCTGATGACGAAATCCGTTACATCAAACGCTTCGTCCCAATCGTAGGCGAATACGCCCTTGGCGGGCGAGTATGCAAACTGCGGCGTATCTGCGATTCGGCAGAACATCGCATACAGAGCCATACTGTCCAAATACTGCTGACGCAGTGCAGGGGACTCTTTTATGCTGCCATAATCGACCGCAGAAAAATCCTCTACCCATTCAGTTCCAACAATAAACGGGTGCATCGGAAACAGTCTACGGGTTTCGTCGCTTGTGCTCATAAGATAGGCTTTCGGTGTATAGACACCGCACAGTTCAGCAAGCCGACTGCACATAAAGGTGTTGCAGGCTGACTGTACGTTTTCGTGCTTGACAAGAAGCCTTGAAAGTCCATCCCTTTTCGGTGCGGCAATATACTTGCATACGCCGCCGAAGCCTTCGTGGTTTAAGGCCTTGTAGTCATAATCGACTGTGTTAAGAATATAGCGATCCATATTGCCCTCCGCTATTTTGGCAATCATTTCTTGATCCGCTTTTGAATGTCCTCAACGGAGGGTAGCTGCTTGCTCAATGCTTCCGGCAGGCTGCTGGTGATTTTGTACTCACTGACGCCGATGGGTTTAGACATATCCTTCAATGCGTACTCGGCAACAATGTCGTTCTTGCTCTTACAGAGCAACAGTCCGATAGAGGGATTGTCCTCCGGGTGCTTGATGATGCCATCCACCGCAGACAGATAGAAATTGAGCTGTCCGGCATACTCCGGCTTAAATTCGCCGGTTTTCAGCTCGATCACCACATAGCAGCGCAGGTTGAGATTGTAGAACAAAAGATCAATATAAAAGTCATCGCCGCCTACATTGAGATGATACTGATTGCCGAGGAAAGCAAAGCCAGTACCAAGTTCTAAAAGCAGCTTAGTAACATCCTTGACCAGAGCATTTTCTATATCACGTTCGACCATATCTTCGTTGAATGGAATGAAATCGAAGATATACGGGTCTTTCATGGTCTGTACTGCCAGCTCACTTTGCGGTGAGGCAAGGCGGGTTTCGAAGTTTGAAATTTTCTCTGCAAGCGCCTGGCGCTCATACAGGCCGCTTTCGATTTGATGAATAAGGACATTTCTCGACCAGCCGTTTTCTATGGTTTTATTGATATACCAATTACGCACGGTATCATCTAAGAATTTATCCAGTAGAACAACGGTATGCCCCCACGGAATTTGTGCAACAGCCTGTTGCACAAATTCCTCGTCAGGATAGGTATTCGCCAGTTTCGCCATATATTTAAGATTTCGCACGGAATAGCCTTTGACATTCGGGAAAGCAATACGAATATCTGCGGCAAGATTTTCAATAAACTTGCTGCCCCAAGTTTTATGCTCGTTTATGACCGTACCGATATGGTAGTAAAGCATAATCAATTCACGGTTCACGCTAAGTGCAGCCTTATACTGCGCTCCCCTGATCTCGCCTTTTATGGTTTCTATAATTTCGATGTACTCATTGTTGTTCATCAACATTGTAGCACCCTCCGTTTTCCTATTTCAAAAATCTATTTTCATACTCCTGATGGTGCAGACAATAGCCCTGTGCAATCAGCGCATCCGTTTTCAGCGCAACAAGGTTCGTATCCGAGTGCATCGCACTGGCAATCTGCTGTATATCATAGCCGTAACGGATATATTCGAGGATTTCCTCATCGTCCAAGGATACCTGAGAAGCGAACACATTCGCTTCGTATTCCATTCGGCTTTCCTGCATATTGAAGATATTGAACTCCTTGAAGCCGCCCGCGTTCACGGCTTCCTTTCGGTGCAGAATATCGTGTCCGATCTCGTGGAGCATAACGATGCTTTCCATCACCGGATGCAGATCGTTTTTAATGAAGATAAATCGGTTACGCATCAGAACCTTATAGGCTCCACGCTGCCGTTTGAAATCCACGGGGACGACTTCAATGCCAAGCTCACGGGCGATCCTGTGCGGATCTCTCGTGCCGAGCGTATCGACCAGCCTATTTGCTGTCTGTACAATCTCCAAAGTCTGAATATCCAAGAGCGAACACCCCCTTCTGCCTATTTCGGATTTCGGCAATTCTATTCTAACATAAGCTGTGTCCCATTAAACGGACACAATGAAATCAGTCCTTGCGGTACTTCTTGGGCGTGAACTTCTTATTCTTCTCTTTGGCGATCCAATACGCATCCTGCAAAGCCTTCATCATCACATCCAAATCCTCATCGGCAATATTACCGCCGGCAAAAAGACCGCTTACCTCATCTACCAGCGCCTGCGCCTGCTTTGCACCCTTCGCACCGTACTTCTCTGCGGCAGAAAGAAGAAACTCCTCGTCCTCATTCAGAAAGTAGTTTTCTTCAGTATGAAACAGCTCTGCCAGCTTGTGATAGATGTCTCGCTTTCTCGGATAGCACTCGCCGGATTCATAGTTGGTGATCGTTCTGAGGGAAACCCCAAGAGCCTTCGCCAGTTCCTCCTGCTTCAAGCCCGCCTTTGTGCGGGCTTCTTTTAATTTCTCGCAAAACCTCATTGTACCGTCCTCCGTAGTGTTCAAAATATGTTAGAAATTAAATTGCTATTATATGTTGACAAACGCAGATAAACTGCGTATAATATAAACACGCAATTAAGCTGCGTATTTATATTACTCGAACTTGCGTGTCTTGTCAAGGGGTTTCGGAAAGATACTGCAATTTTTAAGGCGTTGAATATACACAATCGTGATTAGTATGCCCGTTCATACGGAAAAGGAGCAGCAATGGGGAGAAACAATACAAAGGCAGTTAAGAACATCACAAAAATGTACGAACAGTTGGGCTTGGCGCAGGACGACATATTCCATAAAACAAAGCTGCTTTTGAGCATTTACCGTGATGTGGTTTGGGCGACGCTTTCAGGCTGTAACTGCGTAAATGAGGAAATCTATTACTACGGCGACGATTTGACGGATGCCTTGGTCTATTTGGAGGAGTTTGCGCCCGATATAGAACGCAGCGAGTTCGAGCGCCGTGTGTGCAACCTGTTTGAAAATAAGTGGATGATCGACCTCATCGACAAGGCAATGAGTAAGGTCTATGAATACTACAATAACGGGCGACTTTACTACGAGATACTCTCCAAGAGCTATCTGACCGCTTTCCGCTATACTGAAAGTGAGCTACTGGAGATACTTAATTTAGAACGCAGCACCTTTTATGACCGAAAGAAGGAGGCTGTTATGCTGCTTGGAATAGCTCTATGGGGCTATGCGATCCCTGTATTTCGTGGCATTTTTGATGTGGAAGGTGATGAGAGCGAGATCCCTGAATTTTTTACCGGCACAGAAAAGTCCGACCTTTGTCCGACGAAAGTCCGATGAAAATCCGACCGATTTCCTACTGAAAGTCCGACTTTGCCTCTGCTATACTGTTTATGCTGACGGATTGCAGCCATCTTTGGGGCGTGGCAGAAAAATGGCGAGAAAGTGGCACAGATACGCCGATGACACGGAAAAACCGCCGTGCTATAATGGCATTGTCAAAAAGTGCGAGCAATTTACTTGCCTAAAATTTTCTGCCCACCATACTCTCTCAGCAATCCGATCGGGCAGGCAAATGAAAAGGTCATACGAAGCAGTTACAGCCTCAAAGGTTCGTAGCTGCTTTTTTATTGCCTGTTTGCCGACAGCAGCCGTGAAAGATGTTTTCTAAAAATGAGATCGCATTTTTCACCAAGTTATAAGCAGCTTAGGCGAAGCGAATTGAATAGGACGAGCTGAAAGAAGAAGCCGTTGTAGCCATCAAGCATTGACTTGAAAGCTACAGCGGCTTTTTTTGTACCCTTTTCGCTTTCTCCTGAGCAGGAAGGAGAAAGTTATGTCCCTATTCCGGTGGCAAAGCGCCGTTTCCCGTTATCCCTGATTTTCGGAATGAAATTTTTAATTTGACTTTATTAAAAAATCCGAATTTCAAGGAGAACACAAAAATGACGAACAACACAATCAATATCGACATCGACGCATTGACAGAGGATTTTAAGGCGCATTGCAAGATTATCAAGCTGGGCTACGAGTATCCCGGCTACACAGGCATCGAAAAGTATGCCATTGTCACCGATCTCGGTTATGCGCAGATTATGGAACGCTATGCGCCTGTTGCGGAGCACTATTGCCCGTTTCTACTTCTCAGCAAAGCTACTGGCGAGGTCATCGCAGACTTTAAGCGCAACGAGGACAAGTTTTCTAAGCGGATGCAGAAAGATGACTGCTACGGCTTTGAGGATGGCATGACCGAGCGCTACAACATTGAATGCTGTGTCCCCGATTTTACAGAAGCGCTGTTTCGGGAGTGCTTTCCGCAGCGGCTTGTGGAAAAAGCGTTTGCGCTGCTGACCCCCATTCAACAAAGCCGTGTGAAACAGCACATTTTCGGGAAAAAGTCTTTTGCCCAAATTGCCGCTTCGGAAGGTAAAGCAAAGAACACGGTTCAGGAGTCATACGATGCCGCAATCAAAAAGATGAAAAAATTTTTGAAAAACACCCTGCCAAAAGACACCCCTTATTCGGAGTAAGTGAAGGGGTTATTTCTGATCCGGACAGGAACACCTTTCAAAAATAAAAATATGAGAGGTTATACATTATGGAAAACAAGAACATAAACGGCAAGGTTCAGCGTGGAGAAATCTATCTTTACGATTTCGGCAATAACGGTGGGTCAATCCAAAACGGTGTGCGTCCTGCTTTGGTCGTACAGTGTGATGAGGGTAATACGGCAAGCAGCACAACAATAATTGCCGCAATGACCTCCTACAATAATAATTACGGTTTAAGGCGCGGCAGCCAGCCGCGTCTTTTTC
>OLWD01000705.1_pt1 | contig 14094 bp, 17 predicted proteins | sample 1673971 | NCBI WGS metagenome assembly OLWD01 (sample SAMEA103958136, study PRJEB25191) | human gut metagenome | reverse complement strand
TTGCCTTAAAAGGCACATCAATCCCATCAATGGTGATGTTCTTCTGAATTGCCATACTGCCACCCCCTTACGCTTTTACAGTGGTCTTGGAAGCCGTTCCGGCTGCCGGTGTGTATACGTTCTTGTACCAGCCATCATAAGTAGAAGCATCTGTGGATTCACAGGTCTTTGCCTTTACCAGACCGTTGGGCAGTGCCGAAGCCTTGATGGAGATAGTTTCAGTCTTTACTTCCTTGCTGTCCTCGGTAGTCTGTCCCTCTGTTGCCGGACGGGAGGCGGAACAGCAATAGAGAACGTGACGAATCTTTCGCTTATCTCCGGTGAATTCAAACAGCAATGCAAACTGCGATACCTCATCATCATTTCGTTCCACCAAAACACCGTTGCTGTCCAGGATTTCTCCCAGAATATCTGTAGAGAAATCTGTAGGAATCAAGGCGATTTCCAAATCACCTTCATAGCCAGAATTGTTGGAAATCACGTAGTATACGATGTCATCGGCATAAAAATTTTCGTTTTCGCCGTTTGCATCAATGGAAATGGAAACCGCACCCGGCAGACGCACCGGGTCCACATAGACCGGTGTCAAATTGGCTCCGCCGGCATCGGTTACCCAGTCCTTGATTTTAGCGTAATGTACATTGGTCAAACCGAATTTGACCTTGTTCTTTTTGTTTGCCATAGGACTTAAACCTCCGTTTCGTAAAGCACTTCATAGAGCCTTTCCGACTCTATCCACACTTCTGATTTTGTGTAGTAAATCTCATGACGTTTCAGAACCTCTTCAATCTGATTTTCCAGTTCAGGATTCTTAACGTCTGTATAAAGTTCAATATCCAGCATCTTAAAGCTGAAATACATGGAATTATCCGCAGAAAATGTATTCTCTCCAGGTGAAAGAAAAATGAGAAAAGGCGGTGCAGGGCTTTCGCCCTCGGCAAAATGATGATAGGCGAAAGGCAGTCCCATCTCTTCCATCATTTCTGCGATTTGTTCGTAGGTCATGACAACGCCTCCACGATCAAATGCTCCAGCAACTGCACACCGTTTTCTTCTGCAGGAGCAATATGCGGTTTGCCGGATACCCGACCACCGCCACGCTTGGCATGTCCCTTTTCCAAAAGGTGTGCCAGTTGATATCTGTTTTTAGAATGTACTGTCATCTTCAAAGAGTGACTGTTTTCGCCAGTCTTTTTTGTCGCCCAACTTTTTGCATATTTTCCAGTGCCCCTCGGAGCATTGGCGGAGATTTCGTTTTTCACTTGCGTGGCGGTTTTCCGGACAGCCTTTTTCATGGCAGTATCCGCAAGGTCTGCATATTCCTGCAAGCCCTGCATGATTTCCGCTGCAAGATTGTCAATACTGGTCATTTTGTCCTGCCTTTCTGGCTTCTGCAGTAATTTTCAGATAATCCTTGTGCAGATAATCCGGTGTAATACCGGTGATGTCATAGACAGCCCCCTGAAATAAAATCCGGTTCGCAGACGTGGACGGCATCCAGTGCTGGCTTTGCCGAATGAGGAATTCCAGTGTTTGTGTTTCTTTGGTTACGCCAGCTTCCGTATTTTCTACGGAAGATTTCAAGGTTGCCCTTGCCCAACAGGAAAAAGCTTCGTCCCACACAGCGGTGTGATTGCCGATTGCATCGGTAACAACACGACTTTCCAGAAAGGTGATTCGCTGATTGAGTGTTCCAATTTCCATCAAATCACATCCTCTCGCTGTGCAAACAGCATGGCACGAAGCGTTAATGTCAGCTTGGAAAAGTCTGCGGTATTGCGGTTTTCATAAAGATAGGAAACCGTGTAGAGCATTGCTGTCCGTACCACATCTTCGTTTTCTGCCAGCTGTGTTTCATCCATTCTGCCCACATCCATGACCAGCTGTTTTGCTGTGAAAATCAAGGAAAGCAGCAATGGATCATCGTCCTCAAAATCAATCCGCAGATATTGCTTGACTTCCTGTAAAGTTACCACCCACTCCAACCCCTTTCTCTGATTACGCTTTCATGCCAAGTGTCTTTACGGCTTCGGTCAGAATCAGTCTGCCATCGACACGCTGAGATGCGAGAAATCCAACCTGACCATTCATTGCAAATACTTCATTCAGTCGCTTAAAGGAACGTCCCTGACGGTCGCCGATCCAATAATAGCTAAAATCTCCAAAAGCAAGGCACTTTGCACCTGCCTTGATCTCCGGCACATAGCTGGAAGTGTAGTACGGACGATTGAGAATGGTATCCGGAACGCCAGCTTGTACAGACGGATTCCAGATGTAATTGCCAGTGCTGTCCTTCAGCTTACGAAGTGCCTTTACTGTGGAATCATTCAGTACCCATACAGCTTTCTTCCGATACGGGCTTCTCAAGGAATAGAACAGTTCCAGAACATCATCGAAAGTGATATTTGCAGTGCTGGTTGTTGCCCCGCTTTCTGCACCGCCCGTTGCAGCGAAGATACCGGTCGGCTTGCCCTTGCCATCACCAATGAAGAATGCCTCTTCTTCCTTTGCACCGATTCTTCTTGCAAATTCCTTTGCAATATAGGACGGCAGGTCAAAAGCAGCATCATTCAGCAGTTCCTCAGAGATCTTAATTGCCGTACCGACCTTGTATGCACCGAGGGAAGCCTGTCCAAAGGTATCATCCGACAGCTTATATGCGTCCTCCTCATCCATCCAAGCAGCTTCGCCCTTAGAAGTAACGATGGGAATCTTTCGATCACCAGAGGAAGTTTTGATGACGGTTGCCAGCTGCCGGAAAATGTTTTCTTCGGTCAGGGCTTCCACCAGCTTCCGTTCAAATTCATCCGGCACAAGATAGCCGCCCTCAGTATCTGTACCAACCTGCAGGTCGTTTCGGACATCGTAAAAATTGCGGTTGCGAATGCTGTTCCAGAAAGCAGTACGGTATTCGTCAGATGCAATCCCTGTCTTGGTATCGCCGTGAATGGATACGTTCGGCTTGTTCTGAATCGGCGTAGAAGTGGGCTTGTTCATCTCCGCTTCAATCTGAGCCTGTCGTTCCAGCCGCTGGATTTCCTTGCCGTATGCCACGATCTGCTGCTCCATGGCATCGTATGTCTTGCTGTCCTCTTCCGAAAGCAGACCGCTTTCATTTCGCTTGGAATCCAAAAAGTCACGGGCAGTGTCCCATGCCTTGCTTCTTTTTTCTCTCAGTTCCTGAATTGTCATAGTATCAGTCCTCCTGTATTTTTAATATTTCAAAAGCTCCAGCCGCTTGTCCAATTGGTTGATCGGCGTGCCTTTGGATGCAGTTGCAGAAATCTTCTGCAGAAAAGAATCCAGCGTTTTAGATGGTGTGTACAGCATGGACGCTGTGCTTTCCTTCTTTTTTTCATCCGGATCTTCTTCCGAAGATTCCTCTGTTTCTTCATCTGGATCTGTTTTTTCCGGTTCTTCTTCTGGAACAAACGGATTCTTTTTAGAAAAGAGAATGCCGTCTACAAATCCCAGCTGCAATGCTTTTTCTGCATTCATCCACGTTTCTTCATCCATCAGCCTTGCGATCTTATTGCGGCTGAGATGCGATTTTTCTGCATAAGCATTGATAATGGATTCCTTGACTTCGTCCAGAAGTGCGATTGCTTTCTCCATATCTGCCTTGTTGCCCATGGCACAGGTCATCGGATTGTGGCACATCAGCATTCCGGTCGGTGAAATCAAGGTTTCTTCTCCAGCCATCGCCACCACAGAAGCCGCAGAAGCGGCAATGCCGTCAATCTTGACCGTAACCTTGCCCGGATGGTTTCGGAGCATGGTATAGATCTGACTGGCAGCAAACACGTCGCCGCCCGGCGAGTTGATAAAGACGGTCACATCACCGCTGTGTTTTTGCAGTTCCGAGCGGAACATGGCAGGGGTGATGTCATCTTCAAACCATGTACTCTCCGCAATTGCACCATACAAATACATCTCCGATGCACCGGTTTCTTCGTTGCGTACCCAGTTCCAGAAACGATTATTCTTCATGGGTCGTTTCCTCCTTTTCATTTTTCTTTGCAAATGCTCCTGCATCAGCAAGTTTGGTAAAGCTGCCGTTTACGAGATACAGATTTCCGCCCTGTTCTTCCGGCACCAGATTCATATCCTCCAGTTCCCGAATATCATTGGTGGACATCCAGCCGTTCTGTCTGGCGGTAGCGTAGCCCTGCATTCTGGAAGCATAGTCACCACGCAAAAGCCCCTCTACATTGAATTTGATGAAGTATTTGCCTTTCTCTGAATAGGAAAGCAATGCTTTTTGTAATCCCTGTTCCCAGCGAACGATCCAAGGGTCAAGACTGTATTTCACGAAATCAAGGGATAAATGCTCTACGTTACTGAATGTTGCGTGGTCAAGGTCACCGATCATATGAAGCGGCACTCGATACAACCGAGCAATTTCCTCGACCTGAAACTTTCTGGTTTCCAGAAACTGTGCTTCATTGTTGGGGATGGAAATAGGCGTGTATTTCATGCCCTCTTCCAAAATTGCGGTATGATGCGAGTTGGAACCACCATAGGCACGCTGCCAGGCATCCCGCACACGCTCTGGATTTTTGATGACTCCCGGATGTTCCAACACACCAGACGGACTGGCTCCGTTTGCGAAAAAGGTAGAACCATAGTCTTCACAGGCAAGGGAAATGCCGATTGCATTCTTTGCAAGAGCAATGGGAGAATATCCCACCAAGCCGTCATACCCAAGTCCGGGAATATGCAGCACATCTTCTGCCTGCAGGACAATATCGCCCTGCTGTTTCAAGTTTGGATTGGCTTCATCGTAGCGACTGTAGATGTAGACCAGACGATTTCGCTGGTCACGGTCTACTCTGACCTTATCCGGCATCAGCGGATACAGCCCCAATACATCTCCACGACCGTTTCGGATAATTTGTGCATAAGCATTGCCGTAAATCAGCAGATGGGACATTAGGGTTTCTCGGAACACGAAGGATGTCATTTCTGGATTTGGCTGATCATGCAGCAAAAAATAGAGCGGATGCCGTGGCACTCGCTCTTTTCCATTTTCGGTATATTGGTAAACGTGTAATGGCAGTTGGGCAATCGCTTCTGACAGAACTCGCACACAGGCATACACCACTGTGTGCTGCATGGCGGTACGGTCATTGACTCGCTTACCACTGTTGGAACGTCCAAAGAAGTAATTGTAGCTGGGACTGTCGTAGCTGTTTTTCGGGTGATCTCGTCCCCGAAAAAATCCTCTCAAAATACGCATAATTCCTCACTCCTTACAAAATCAACATATCTCTTTCGTCATAAACACTTGTTCCATCCCCAGTACATCCACAGCGAATTGCCCGGTCAAGAGCCATGATCATGGCGACAGCACCGTCAATTTTCTCTGTGGATTTTTCTTTATCCGGCTTGATATTTCCGGCAGGGTCACGCCTGATGAAAATGTTATCCATCATCCACCGAAGAACGGGGTGTCCGCTGTGGGCAAGGGTCTGTTCCAGAGTCAGTTTCATCAATTCCTTGGTCGGTGGTGACATATCTTTGTAACCCTGACCGAACTGAACCATTGTAAACCCAAGTCCCTCCAGATTCTGTGACATCTGCACCGCCCCCCAACGGTCAAATGCAATTTCTTTGATATGGAATTTCTGCCCCAGTTCATCGATGAAATTTTCGATAAAACCATAGTGAACCACATTTCCCTCAGTCGTTTTCAGGTAGCCTTGCCGTTCCCACACATCATACGGGACATGGTCACGTCTTACTCTGAGGGGCAGCGTTTCCTCCGGCAGCCAAAAGTAGGGAAGAACATAATAATGCTCGTCATCATCTGTTGGAGGAAATACCAAAACAAAAGCTGTAATATCTGTTGTACTGGAAAGGTCAAGCCCACCGTAGCAGATTCTTCCTTCCAGTTCGGATTCATCAAAATCCACCTTGCATTTGTCCCACTTTTCCATCGGCATCCAACGTACTGCCTGTTTTACCCACTGATTCAAACGCAGTTGCCGAAACGCATTTTCCTCGCCCGGCGTTTCTTTTGCAGAATTACACGCAGCCACCACCTTATCCATGCCGATGGTCTTATCCAGACTTGGATTTGCCTTTTTCCAAACCTTCGGGTCAGTCCAATCTTCCGATTCATCTGCACCATAAATGACAGGATAAAATGTCGGGTCATGTTTTCTGCCATCAAGAATGTCCTTTGCCTTTTGATGAACTTCATAGCAGATGCTGTTGGTGTCCGTTCCGGCTGTGGTGATGAGAAAATACAAAGGCTGCATTCTGGCATCGCCGGAGCCTTTGGTCATAACATCGAACAGCTTTCGGTTCGGCTGCGTATGTAGTTCATCAAACACAACCCCGTGAATGTTGAAACCGTGCTTGGAGTAGGCTTCTGCCGAAAGCACCTGATAGAAGCTGTTGGTCGGGATGTACACGATACGTTTCTGTGAGGTCAGAATTTTTACTCGTTTGGAAAGAGCAGGGCACATTCGCACCATGTCAGCAGCCACATCAAAAACAATGGCAGCCTGTTGTCGGTCAGCAGCACAGCCATACACCTCGGCACGTTCTTCGCCGTCACCGCAAGTTAGGAGCAACGCAACTGCTGCGGCAAGCTCGCTGTTATGAGTTGGAAGAAAAGAATGACCGATACAGTAAAGATGTGATTCACTATCCACCTGAATGCACTGCATTCCGGGATTATCAACCTTTTCAATCGAGTCAATATATCGAAAATGACTTCTTGTATTAGGATTTCGCTTTACTGTATTTTTCATTTTTCTTTTAAGACCCGCAACAGGAATATCGTCAAAGGCAGTGAATTTCACATAGTATATCGTTTCTCCTGTTGCCACTCTTCCACATTCGCTGCTCGGCTTGCTCCAATCTGCTCTCTGTGTGGATACCGCAGTCGTGATTGCATTTTTTATGCCTAAACTCCATAACAGTTCACTTACACTCTCAGCAAGTACTTTTTCTGTTGACGTGTAAATAGCCTGACCTTTTCTGTTGCTTATCGATCCGTCTGAATCCATAAGTCCCTGCAATAAGGAAAGCCTCTGAGGCACAGAGGCTCTTAGGAATTCTATAGGGATTTTCTTGTCATGAAAGGTTTTCACAAGCACCTTTTTTAAATCGGGAACAGGACAAATTTCTGAATCGCCCGTATTTTTCCATCTTCTTTTCAGTTTGTGCCAAGGCCATATTTGGTCAAGAACTTCAGGAATATCACAGGTTTGTATTGTAATTTCAGGCTTGACAGCATTACCGTTTCCAAGCCAATACCCCATTAAATATGGGTCTACCGGCAAATCAGCATTATCAGTGTCTATTGCATCTGAAATAGGAATCCTGAACCGATAACAGCCGGAGGAATCACAGATATGTTCATACATTTCTTCCGTAGAAATTGTCACTCTTTTTCTTTTTCCATAAGTGACATCACCAGTCCAGAGATGTCTTGCCCCTGCAATAACAGTTTCTCCATCCTTGAAGGTTATTTTATATCCCTGTTCCGAGTAATCGATAGGACTTTTGGCAACAACATGACAGATGTTTCCTTTTTCATCAAAAAGCTCATCTCCGATAGAGATTTCGCCCATAGTGGTAAAGCCTGTTGGTGTAGGAATAAGGGTATTTAAAGCAAGCTGTTTTCCATTTTTCTTCGGAATCTCAATGTAAGCCGTGTTAAACTGACGATAGCCATTCGGTTTCAGAATGCCGAACAAATCACGGATAATCTGTTCCTGCCAGTCCAGCAGTTCGAATTTCTTTCCTGCCCATGTGCCTTTGGTGTGGCTGAGGCACTCAATAAAAGAAACAGCATAGTCTGCCGTCTTTTTGTTGTACTTGGAATCCTCCGCCATAAAACGTGTTGGTTTAAATCTTGCCATTGTTCTCACCTCCCTCAACAAAAAAGACCTGCCAAAAAGCAAGTCTGTATCATTTATTTTTATGCCCCAGTGGGCTGTTTTATAATTGAGATTCTATTCCCATTGTAACCATATTACCATACAAAAGCAAGGATAGCAAGCGGCTAAACAGACAGAAAAAACGTAGAAATTTCGCCGTTTTCTTGTGTAAGATACACCAATAGAAATTTTTCCGGTACGACCGCCAGAGCCTTTCGGCTCCGGCTTTTTTGTGTGGAATTTTGTTTGGTTTAGTTGTACTGCTTCAGCAGAATTGCCAGTGCAGTTTCAGTTTCCTCATCCTCCGGCGGAATATTCATGCCCCGGTCGAAATTGAACACCGTTTTGCCATTCCGCCGCAGGGAGATTTTCGAGGCTCTGCCTTCCTCGTAGCCGTAAATGGAAGGCTCCTCATAGTGTTTCACCCAGTAGTGAAATACGCTTGCTCCAACCCGAATCGTTCCTTCTGTCCACATTGTTTTTTCCTCCGGTTTTCGTTGTTTTTGCCTTTCGGCATGATGTATATTACCATAAACCAAAGGAGAAGTCAACGAAATTTCCGGCATATTCTGCACAAAGATGAAAGCAGAAAATTGTGTATGATACCAACCAAAAAAGCAAGCCCCACGTTGCCCTGTGTGGGGCATTTGTGGGAAAGGGAAAACCACTCGGAGGAAACAAAACTACGCCGGACAGGGCAACACAGCAGCTGTACGAGCCGCAGCCCCCTTGATTCAGGGGCTGCTTGGAGCGTGCAGGAAAGCTTATCGTGTGATTTTGAAATCGCCGTAGTAGAAATGGTTTTTCCTGATGTAATCCGTCATCCAGTTTTCGGCTTTTTCAAAGTCGTCAAACTCTTTGATCACCAGCCATTCCTGCTTGCCGGGGGTGTAAATGTGAATCCCATTTTCCACCCTTTCGGTTGCTGTTCCTGTTACCGTCAACGCTTTTACTTTCCATGTTTTTGCCATTGTGTGTTCCTCCGTTTTTTTTGTTTTTCCCTTGCGGTAACTGTATATTACCATACTTTCGGAGGGATAGCAAGCCGCTAAACGTACAGAAAAAGCGATGGAATTTCGGCACTTTCTTGTGTATCATACACCAACGAAACAAGAGCCCTTGTGCCGCCTTGTGTGGGGCATTTGTGAGAAAGGGAAAACCACTCGGAGGAAACAAAACTACGTCGGACAGGGGCAACACAGCGGCTGTACGAGCCGCAGCCCCTTTCGGGGCTTTGGTCTTGGATTGTGGGTTTTGGGTTACCGTCCGGTCTGGCACACCTAACAGGTGCCCGTCCCCTCTGTCCCTTCGGGACATCTCCCCACTCCGTGGGGAGTCACCCATTCAAATTCGCAGGCTGCCTCGTACTCCTCATCGAAAAGGGCATCGTCATCGATTTCCTTTTCCGTAAAGTCGATGCTGTCGATTTCCTCGCAAACCGTGTGGAGGCTTTCGGCATCTGCCTTTGCAAGGCTTTCTGCGTTTTCCTCAACCCATGCGGTGAACTCCTCGTTGTCCATCCTGTCCTCGTTTTCAATCTCCAGTTCGTATTCGTAGTCCGCATCGAACCAGGTGATGACCGCCTTTGTGATTTCGGTTCTTTCGTTCCAGTCCGTTCTGTTTGCCATTGCTCTTGCCTTTGCGATTCCGTATGCTACCATTGTGTTTTTCCTCCGTTTTTTTGGTTGTTTTCCCTTTCGGTAACTGTATATTACCATACCTTTCGGCGTATAGCAAGCGGCTAAATGTACAGAACATAAGGCGATATTTTCGCTGTATATTTGGTGGATCTGACACTGGATAAACTTGCTTTTCTATGGTAAAATACAGTACAATGGAAAAGGCATCTCGGAAAATCGCAGCCACCAACCAAGCCCCGCACAGTTCGCCTGTGTGGGGCTGGTTTTGACTTTGGGCAGTTTTTCGGCAAGTGCTCTGAAAGCCCACACAGGGCAAACAGGGCGGTTACATGGGGAACTTTCGGTGCATTACAGACAGGATTTTCTCCTGTTCCTCCGTGGAAACGCCGATGCTTTCCAGTGCCTGCCGAATGCCGCAGTCCGGGCAAATGGGCGTTTGGTTGTCCGTTCTGGAAAGTGCAGGCACACCGGAATACGGCTTTCCGCAGAGTGGGCAGACTGCCGAAACTGGCTTATCTGTTTTCATGGTGGTACACCTCCCGTTCGCTGATGTCCATGGCTTTCCGCAGGTATTTCAGGTCAAAACCAAACTGGCGGTATCCGTCCACACAGGTGCGGATGTAGGCAGAAGTGGGGATGCCCAGTTTCCGTTCCTCGTGCATGATGTACACAAAGGCGGTCAGCTTTTTCCCGGTTTCTGCAAGAGGAAGTTCCAGTTCCGTTTTGTAGTAGAAATGGGGATACCCCTCATAGCGGTCAAGGGCAAGTTCATCTCGTTCTGACACCGACCAGACTGCCGCCGGAACGGTACAGCCCTGTTTGGGCTCGATGGTCAGATAGGAGCCGGTCTTGCTGCCTTTGAACAGCAGCTGGTAATTTGGGATCTCCGCAGTCCCCACAATTCTGGCATCCGGGCAGCGGAACTGCATCTGTTTCACGTTCAGATTGCTGCCATAGGCAAGGTAAAACTTTTTCATGCAATCAAATCCTTTCTGAAAGGGATACCCTTTCACCACCATAAGACCGCCGAAGCGGTCTGGTGTAGCTGGTAGCAAAAGGCTGTCCCTTTATCTGCCGAACCGGAAAGCGGCATCGCCATCAAGGTTCTTGGTAAGAAAATTTCTCGCTGTGGCGAACTCCTCGCCGACCAGTCCCAGCCGAATCAGCCATGTCCGCATGGCGAATTTCGGGTTTTCCGTTTGCTGTGGTTTCGGGCTGGCGGTTCGCAGTCCCTTTGCCATTTCGGAAAGGGCAAGGCAAAGCTGAATGTAACTTTTCAATTGCCCTGCGTGAAGACCGTTTTTCTTTTCTGCTGTAGGCTTGTCAAATTGGAAAAGTCTGAATTCGATTGTTCCCTTTGTAAAAGTTGCGTGATAGTTCAGCATATGGTATCGGCTGTCGTTGTAGTGCTGATTTCTGCCGTAATTTGCACCATTCGCCGTATACCAGATGTCTGCGAACTGTGCCATGTTGGTGGGCTTTTTCTGGTTCAGCTGTTCGATGAATTGGGGATTGACCGTTCTGCAATATCGGTTCATTCTGCCTTGGTCGATTTTCAGGGCATCTGCAATCAGCCGTTCGTGGCTCGCCATAAGGTTGGCGAGATTTCGCAGAGTTTGCGGTGTGTGTCCGTTTGCTCCAATGTGAATGTGTACTCCGGCTCCGATGCCTGCATGGCTGATTGCTCCGGCTTTGCGAAGCTTTCTGACCAGTTCCTGCAAGGTTTCAATGTCCTCGTATTTCAGAATCGGCGTGACCAGTTCGCACTTTTCGGCATCGCATCCTGCAATGCTGACGTCTTTCTGGAATTTCCATTCTCTGTTCTGTGCATCCCAAGCCGACCAAGTGCTGTAGCCGTTTCGGCTGGCGGTGTATTCGTATCTGCCTGTGCCGAAATGGTCGGCGGCAAGTTTGGCAGCTCGTTCTCTGGTGATGTGGTTCATCTCAATCTCCACGCCGATGGTCTGGTTTTTCAGGTTTTCGATCTGTTTTTCTGTTTTTGCGTTCATGATGTTTTCCTCCGTAATTTCGGGCTTTGTCTCGGCTGTCGCCTCGGTCGGTGCTTCTGCTTCGCAGAGGTTGCCACTGGCAACCCGCACCCTTTTGTTGTAACCATATTAACTCTAAACGGAGGAGATAGCAAGCGGCTAAATCTACAGAAAATGAGGTCAAAAGATTGTGTAGAATACACCCTTGCAATCCTTGCGATTGTATGGTAACATACCGTACAATGGAGGAGGTGCCGCCTTATTTTTTCGCCTCGGATACGGTCTGGAAACTGTCGATTTCGGGAATCAGAGCAAGGGAAGAACCGTTTTCCCACCGCATATGAATGCTGCCCGCATCATCGATGTGCGTGACCTCGCCGACTGTTCCGGGAAGAACCGGATATTTTTCATTCCGCATAGAAAGCAGCTGTAATTTTGTTCCGACAGGGTACTTTTTTCGCAGCTGTTTCAGATATGATTCACTCGGAAACTGCATCAGTATCACCAACCTTTCTGAATGCGGAATTGCCGGACAGATGCCGAAGAATGACCTTTCTTGCCGCCTTGAATTCTGCTCCCACCATTCCCAGACGAATCAGGAAACACCGCATGGTGTACTTGGGATTGTCGGAGGTGTCCGGCTTGCGGTTGATGCGGCTCTGGTTCTTGGCAAATTCGCAGAGCATGGAAATGAAGGTGCAGTAGGCATCTGCATCACCATCCTGTTCGACCGTGAACCACGGGAATTCCACTTTTTCATCCGATGGAATGATGTCCAGCGAATCCGTTTGAAAAGCTGCCTGAAAAAGGGCAGCCTTGTTTTCGCAGATCTGCCGGAGATTGCCCAGTGTATGTTCCGTGAAGAAATCAGCTGGCATCTGCACAGTCAAGCCCTTGGATTCCGGTTCTGACGTGTCCGGAACAACATAGCCCCGATTTGCCAGTTCGGCAAGAAGCCGTTCTGTTTCCTTACGGTCGGCTTGGTCACTGATTTCCAGATCACCGGACTTGGTAACAGTGTAGCATTCCCCGATTTGGTAGGCACAGGTGGGCATATACTGATATTCCGCCGTTGTTCCAATGATCGTGGCTATCGCCCACGCCAGTTTCTTTCGATTTTCTCCTGCAAGATGAAATTCAATTATCATATGTTTTCCTCCCGATTTTCGGTGATTTGCCTTTCGGCAGTACATATGTTAACTCTTTTTTCCACAGATAGCAACTGTGAGATGTGTAGAATGTTTCGGCTGTCATTTGTAACAGATCACAAATCTGCCCAGACGATTCCGGCAAGCACAAAAACAGCTACATTCAGACAGATGCCATTCCCCCAAAGGCGGTACTCTGCTGCATCACGATATGGATTTTGCAGCCATTTCTGTACCATCTTTCGGCTTTTGGGACGGCTCTCCGGTTTTACCGCTTTTCGGTATTCTTCAAAAATAGCTGCCCATCGGTCGATTTCTTCTTCTGTGGGATTTTCCGATGCCAGGTCACTGCACCACTGATCCGGAAATCCCTGCAGTCTTGCACATTCCTGCGGTGTCAGTCTGCGAACCGCATAACCGCTGGAAACGATACTGGGGTCTTTGTGATCCCGTGCCAGCAGTGTAGGGGTCGTTTCCCGAAATGCACTGCTGAAATTTCCCGTAGAAGCAGCATACACTGCATGATGGTCGGTAGCATTCAAAGTGAAAGCGACCTCTTTGTTGACACCGCCGCCCTGTGATCCGTTTCGGTCAGACCGACCGATCATTGAGCCCTGCAAAGCATAACTTTCCAGCACAGCAATACCGCCTTGATTTTTGGCTGGTGACTGGTCGCTGGTGTCCAAAGTACGGGCAGTGTCTGCCTCATAAATGCCGCTGTGCGGATTACCGGAAAGCATGGCATTGCTGGAAAAGGAACTGATGCCGTATGCTTTCGGCTGAAATACAGTCTGGTCATTGTTGCAGGACAGCGTAGCAGATTTGTTTTCCTGTATCAGACTGCCTTTTCCACCGCCGGCTTTTCCACAGCGAATCTTCAGTGTTTTCGGTGTATCCATCAACAGCGGAACATTTCCGCCGCCTGTTCCGCATCTGGAAGTCAGTGTCTGTACTTTTCCGTTCTCAGAGATCTGAAGCCGGCTGTCAGCAGGATGATTTTCCAGTACACAAGGCGGATGATGGGCTTCTGCCCGAAGGGTGGCAGTGCGTTCTTTCAGAATGTCTATGCGTTCTCCGCCCTGGTCACACAAGCACAAGCCTGCCGTTCCAAAGCTGTCCGCAGCACTTCCGGGAGTTCTTTGCCACGCACGGAGGCTCTCCGCAGAATACCCTGACAAGCCTTCGGACTCAAATAGTATTTTTCCGGCACTCCAGCCATCAAAATCTGCGACAAGGTAGATACGTTTTCTTCTCTGGGGTACTCCCCAAAACTGAGCATCAAACTGTCTCCAGGCAACGGAGTAATTATCTCCCATGATTTTTCCTGCCCGGTTCCACTTTGAAGGCTTAGGCACTGACACTGATCCGTCTTTGATTTTGCAGACCTCTTCGAGGACGGCACGGAAGTCTTCTCCCTTGTTGG
>OLWD01000680.1_pt1 | contig 14544 bp, 8 predicted proteins | sample 1673971 | NCBI WGS metagenome assembly OLWD01 (sample SAMEA103958136, study PRJEB25191) | human gut metagenome | reverse complement strand
AAATATATGATATTACAACTATTGTTTGTGCTGACCGCTATTATCATAGGCGCACGTTTAGGAGGCATAGGCCTCGGAGTGATGGGTGGTGTGGGTTTAGGTATACTAACCTTTGTATTTGGCTTGCAACCTACGGCACCGCCAATAGATGTAATGTTAATGATTGCCGCCGTTATTTCCGCAGCTTCCTGCATGCAAGCAGCCGGCGGACTTGATTATATGGTGAAGTTAGCGGAAAAGCTATTACGAAAAAATCCGTCTCACGTAACGATCCTCAGCCCTATCGTAACCTATTTATTTACTTTTGTAGCAGGAACCGGACATGTTGCCTATTCCATTCTTCCTGTTATAGCCGAAGTTGCCATTGAAACCAAAATCAGGCCCGAACGCCCGTTGGGCATTGCAGTTATCGCTTCGCAGCAGGCCATTACAGCAAGCCCTATTTCGGCAGCAACAGTTGCCCTGCTTGGCCTACTGACCGGATTCGATATTACTTTATTCGATATATTGAAAATAACGATTCCTGCTACAATCCTCGGCGTTCTGGTAGGTGCACTGTGTTCCATGCGCGTAGGAAAAGAGCTGGTTGATGATCCTGAGTATCAGAAGCGTATGGCTGAGGGATACTTTGATGGCAGAAAAATAAAGATTGATGATGTAAAGAACAAGCGCCATGCCATGCTTTCCGTAATTATTTTCATCCTCGCTACCGCCTTCATTGTCCTTTTCGGTTCATTTGAAGGTATGCGTCCTTCTTTCCTTGCCGGTGGAGAGACAGTCACCTTGGGCATGTCTTCCATTATAGAAATCATTATGCTTTCGGCTGCAGCCATTATTCTATTAGTGACCAAAACAGATGGAATCAAAGCGACACAAGGTTCTGTTTTCCCGGCCGGGATGCAGGCTGTAAGCGCTATTTTTGGCATTGCTTGGATGGGCGATACATTCCTGAACGGTAATATGGCACAACTTACCGCCTCCATTGAAGGTGTTGTGCGCCAAATGCCCTGGTTGTTCGGCATCGCTTTGTTTGTCATGTCCATCCTGTTATATAGCCAGGCAGCTACGGTACGCGCCTTAGTGCCACTCGGCATTGCTTTGGGAATATCGCCCTATATGCTGATAGCCATGTTCCCCGCCGTCAACGGATATTTCTTCATTCCCAACTATCCTACCGTAGTGGCAGCCATCAACTTTGACCGTACAGGAACAACCCGGATCGGCAAATACATACTCAATCATTCTTTTATGATGCCAGGTATTGTTTCCACTGTGGTTGCAATTGCTTTGGGGTTATTATTCATACAAATATTCTGATATATTATACTTCAACCTATTTTTTAATTTAAACAAATTATGTTATGAAAAAATTAGAAAGACTCAGTATGGTAGCCGCTATGCTACTGTTTTCCGCAATGATGACTTTTGCGCAACAAAAGCCTAATATTCATATCCTTGCCACCGGTGGAACAATTGCCGGAACAGGAACGTCTGCTACTGCCACAAATTATACTGCCGGACAAGTAGCTATCGGTACCCTGCTTGACGCTGTGCCTGAACTGAAAAATATAGCTAACGTAACAGGAGAGCAAATCGTAAAAATCGGTTCACAAGATATGAACGATGATGTCTGGCTAACTCTTGCAAAGAAGATTAACCAGCTTCTGAAACGCTCTGACATTGACGGTATCGTGATTACCCATGGAACCGATACAATGGAAGAAACAGCCTATTTCCTCAACCTGACAGTAAAGAGCGATAAACCGGTTGTTTTAGTTGGAGCCATGCGCCCATCCACCGCCCTCAGTGCCGACGGGCCTCTTAACTTATATAATGCCGTTGTTGTGGCCGGAGCAAAAGAGTCCAAAGGAAAAGGCGTTTTAGTGGCAATGAACGGAAGCGTACTCGGTGCTGCAAGCGTACTGAAAATGAATACCGTTGACGTACAAACATTTCAAGCCCCCAATGACGGCGCACTTGGCTATGTCTTGAATGGCAAGGTCACATATAATATGTCATCCGCAAAGAAACATACTACTCAATCCGTATTCGATGTTACCAACTTGAACTCACTCCCCAAAGTAGGTATCGTTTACAGTTATTCAAACATCGAAGCCGATATCGTCGCCCCAATGTTAGATAACGGATATAAAGGTATTATCCATGCAGGAGTAGGCAACGGAAATATTCATAAGAATATATTTCCCATACTAATAGATGCACGCAAGAAAGGTATACTTGTGGTCCGTTCATCAAGAGTGCCGACAGGCTCGACCTCTCTCGATGCAGAAGTAGACGATGCGCAATATCAGTTTATCGCATCACAGGAGTTAAATCCTCAGAAGTCACGTGTTTTGCTAATGCTTGCGCTAACCAAGACCAATGACTGGAAACAGATTCAGGAATATTTTAATGAATACTAAAAAACGGTGGCAATGATAAAAAAACTGACATTTATACTCCTGGCAGCAAGCTGCATGCAAAGCATGTATTCTCAAAATACAGAAAAAAACGAGAAGTTCCTTGAGAATAAAACGCTGTTTGAAGAACTCACCAACGTAAAGAAAAAACAGGATAAGTTCAACTTATTCCTCAACATGCAAGGCAGTTTCGATGCCAATTTTCGCAATGGTTTTGAAGAAGGGGCTTTCAAAATGAGACAACTCCGCATTGAAGCCAAAGGAAATCTCAACAACTGGCTCTCATACCGGTACCGGCAACGGCTAAACCGATCAAATGACAGCAGTGGAAATATAGACAATCTTCCTACCTCTATCGATATTGCCGGAATTGGCGTAAAGTTAGGAAAGGGGTTCTCTATCTTTGCCGGCAAGCAATGTACTGCATACGGTGGCATTGAATTCGATCTGAATCCTATCGAAATATACGAATATAGCGATATGATTGAGAACATGAGCAACTTCATGACCGGTTTGAACATCGGTTACGATATTAACGCCCATCAGCAGCTGAACCTTCAAATATTGGACAGCCGCAACGGTTCTTTCAACAAGACATATGGTGTTGAAAACGCCGAAGATGAACTCCCCACAATAGAATCGGGCAAACTTCCACTGGTGTATACTTTGAACTGGAACGGAAATTTCAATGACATCTTCAAGACGCGCTGGTCTGCTTCTATCATGAACGAAGCAAAAGACAAGTACCTCTATTATTATGCGTTCGGTAATGAACTAAACTTAGATAAGTTCAATATGTTCCTCGATTTCATGTACTCCAAAGAGAGTATCGACCGCAAAGGCATCATGACAGGAATAACAGGCAGCATGGAAGGGCACAATGCTTCCAACGTCGGATACTTTTCAATGGTAACTAAATTGAATTACCGTTTTCTACCTAAATGGAATGTCTTCGTAAAAGGGATGTACGAAACAGCATCTCTCACCAAACAACAGGAAAATTTAGAAAAAGGGAAATACCGTACCGCATGGGGCTACTTTGCCGGTGTAGAGTTCTACCCTATGGATACCAACCTGCATTTCTTCCTCACTTACGTAGGCCGTACTTATGATTTTACAGCCCGCGCTAAATCACTTGGACAAGAAAACTACTCTACGAACAGAGTATCAGTAGGATTCATATACCAATTACCGATGTTTTAATGTCTTATAAAACCTACGTTTACCCGAACCCACAAGTTTCTATGATGATTTTATGAAAAAGAAAACTCCGGAATATTCAAATAGATATTCCGGAGTTTTTGAGGTTCCTGGCGGATTCGAACCGCCGTACACGGTTTTGCAGACCGCTGACTAAGCCACTCATCCAAGGAACCAATCTTTCTCGTTTGCGGTTGCAAAGGTAGTCATTTTTTTGAAACTACCAACTATCAACAGCATTTTTTCTTTATTTCTTTTTTACCGTCACTGCATTCCAAGCGTTTCTTTTCGTACAATTGCTTTAATTCACAGCCTGTTGCACAATTCTCGCAAGGATTACGTTTTTCTTTTACTTTCATGAAAAAAGCATAAACACGCTGTCCAATACGGACGATACACAACAATAAAATGAGAGCTACCGCCCAATTTTGCCAATTACTCATCCAAACAGCCCCCCTATCTGATAAATTGCAAAGGACACCACCCATGCAAGGACAGTAGTGTACACCGCTGCAAACAAAGCCCATTTCCAACTGCCCGATTCTCCTTTAATGGCCGCTAAGGTGGCGATGCACGGGAAATATATCAATACAAACACCATATAGCCAAAAGCCACCAACGGAGTAATCGGAATCCGTTCGCCCAAGCTCACCGCATCGGCTTCGGCATCATCTGCATACAGAACTCCCAGCGTACTTACCACCAGTTCCTTGGCCCCTACACCGGAAAGGATACCGACACCCAGTTTCCAATCAAAGCCTAACGGCTCTATCACCGGTTCAACAGCCTTGCCTATTCTGCCGATATACGAGTTTTCCTGCTGTTCGGCCACATCCTGATATGCATCGTGGTCCGGATAATACCCCAACGCCCATATCACAATGGAAGCCACCATGATGATACCTCCCATTTTGCGCAGATATTGCGCGCCTTTCTCCCAAGTATGGCGAAAAATGGACTTCGACGTCGGTATGCGGTAAGGAGGAAGCTCCATAACAAACGGCGTGTCATCTCCCTTTACCAGAAAGCGACAGAAAAGTCGTGCCATAACCACAGCCAGTAAAATGCCGATAGCATAGATTATCAGCAATACCAAACTGGCATTGTTCGGGAAAAACGCCCCCACCAACAGCAAATAAATAGGCAAACGTGCACTGCACGACATCAGCGGATTGATAAGCATGGTCACCAGTCGGCTCTTCCGGTTTTCAATAGTACGCGAGGCCATAATAGCCGGTACATTGCAACCGAATCCCATAATCAGAGGGATAAAAGACTTGCCGTGCAGACCCATCTTATGCATTATCTTATCCATGATAAAGGCGGCACGCGCCATATATCCGGAATCCTCCATCAAAGATATGAAGAAATATAGAATCAAGATATTGGGCAAAAAGACAATCACCCCGCCTACACCGCCGATAATGCCGTCCACCAACAAATCCTTCAGCGGTCCTTCAGACATGTTGTCACGCACCAGACTGCCCAACGCACCTACCAGCCATTCAATGCCCTGCATGGGATAATCTCCCAAGATGAATGTTCCTTCAAACATCAGATACAGGAACAGAAAAAAGATGGGATACCCCCATACTCGATGTGTCACAATGGAATCTATCACACGCGTTGTACGTGCCGTATCCTCTTGCTTGTCCACATAGGTTTCGCGAAGCGCACCGGCGATAAAACCGTATTTGGCATCTGTAATGGCCTGCTCGCTATCTTCGTTTATTACATTACGCAGGCGTTGCACTTCGCGGTTACGGACTTCAATAATATCCTTCCCATTGGGAAACTCCTGTACGGTCTTCTCCAAATCCTCGTCATTCTCCAGCAACTTAATAGCAAGAAAGCGCGTGGAGTATTTATACCGTATATTCTCGTTGACACTGATTATGCGTTTCACCTCTTCAATGCTCCGCTCCAATTCCGGCCCGTGATTGATATGGATGTGGCGGTAAAAGCCTGCCGGATGCTCCTTCTCCTCCTTATGAGTGCCGAAGTCATGGTCGGGTACATACTCCTTGTGCCAGTTGCGCAAATCATTCAGGATTTCGGCACGTATCTTACCTTTTTTATCCAGAAAATCACCACCCTCGTAAATGCCGATGATAATATGGAAAAGCTGTTCTATGCCTTTTCCGGTGCGACTGATGGTAGGCAGCATCGGCACGCCAAACAACTGACCGAGTTTTACGTAATCCAACGTGTTCCCGCTTGCTTCCAGTTCGTCGTACATGTTAAGCGCGATAACCATGCGCACGTTCATGTCAATCAACTGGGTGGTGAGATACAGGTTCCGTTCCAGATTGGAAGAGTCCACCACATTAATAATGATATCCGGAGTTTCGTTGATGATGTGATGGCGCACATAAATCTCTTCGGGAGAATAGGCAGAAAGCGAATAAGTGCCAGGCAAGTCGACGATGCGGAAATGATACCCCTGAAAGTCAAAATACCCCTCTTTAGCATCTACGGTGACACCGCTGTAATTACCCACATGCTCGTGCGAACCCGAGGCGATGTTGAAAAGGGATGTCTTGCCGCAATTGGGATTACCCACCAAAGCAACATTGATGGTGCGGCGTTTTCCTAAAGCGATACGTTTCAGTTCCTCTTCGTCCAAACGCATATCTTCGCTCCATCCCTCGTGATAGTCGAGCTGCACGGACTCCCGACACATTTCCTTTTCACCGACAATCTCAATCATCTCAGCTTCCTGACGCCGTAAAGAGATTTCATATCCCATCACCTTATACTTGATGGGGTCTTTCAGAGGGGCGTTCAGCAACACCTCAACGGTTTTCCCTTTGATAAATCCCATTTCCACGATTCGCTTACGGAAACCTCCGTGTCCCAGCACTTTAACGATTACTCCCTTCTCACCGGTTTTCAATTCGGACAAACGCATAGTCTTCTGCCTTTTTTATTTTTGCCGCAAAGATAAAGGATAAGTCCGTATAGCGCAAACAATTTAGAATGTTTTTAAATAAGAGGTATCAAAGAGAGCCGATTCTGCATTGTAAGCAAGCTGACAACGGTCTGCCAAAGCAACCTTTCGGCACGGAAGTAACAAAATCCGGGAAGAAACATGTATATTTGCCGCTATGGAAAAGGAAAAAGTAGCACAATATATCAACCGGAAACAGCTTTTGCAACCGACAGACAAGGTACTTGTCGCCTTAAGCGGCGGTGCGGATTCCGTCGCTTTATTACGACTGTTGCAAGCGTCGGGCTACGACTGCGAAGCTGCGCACTGTAATTTTCACCTGCGAGGTGCAGAATCCGACAGAGATGAGGCATTTGTCCGCCAACTGTGCGTAAAACAACAAGTACCGCTACACACCGTCCACTTCGACACCGCGCGCACTGCCGAAGAACGGCACATCTCCATTGAAATGGCCGCACGCGAACTACGTTACGGATGGTTTGAGGAAATACGGCAGAAAATCAATGCCGACGCCATTGCCGTGGCCCATCACCAGGACGACAGCGTGGAAACCCTCCTGCTGAACCTGATACGTGGTACGGGCATCAACGGGTTACGGGGAATACGCCCCAAAAACGGGCACATCGTACGTCCGTTGCTTTTCCTGGAACGCAAAGAAATCATCAGTTATCTGAACCGCATAGGGCAGGATTACGTAACGGACAGCACCAATCTGCAGGATGAATACACTCGTAACAAAATACGCTTGAACCTGTTGCCCATGATGCAGGAAATCAACCCATCCGTCAAAGAAAGCATTCTCAACACCGCCGAGCATCTGGATGGCGCATCCGCCATATATAAACAAGGGATAGACGAAGGCATAAAACGCGTGCGGACAGCAGAGGGCATCTGCATCGAGCGACTGATGCAGGAACCGGCCCCCGCAACATTACTGTTTGAAATCCTATACCCGCTCGGCTTTAACACTGCCCAAATCAGAGACATATACCGTTCGCTGGAAGGACAGCCGGGAAAAATCTTCACTTCGGAACATTGGTGCATCGTGAAAGACCGCGAATATCTGCTGATTGAAGCACACCGACCCCCCATACAACCCGCACTGGCAATGGAAGAACATGTCTTTACCCCGGACTTTGTCATTCCCCGCGACAAGAACACTGCCTGCTTTGATGCGGACAAACTGACACATCCTCTCCTTCTGCGCCCCTGGCGACAAGGGGACTCTTTTATTCCATTCGGCATGAAAGGCCGGAAAAAAGTAAGCGACTATATGACCGACCGGAAGTTCTCCCTTTTGCGCAAAGAGCAGCAATGGGTATTATGTTGCGGCGAAGAGATTATCTGGCTGATAGGTGAAAGAACGGACAACCGTTTCCGCATCGGTGCCTCTACAAAACGGGTACTCACAGTCCGGCTTCTTCCCGCCGGGGACAGTCCTGTCACACCCTGAGCCCCAAGCGGTATAACTCTGCATCCGAAGAGTACCCCATTATCCATTTCATCTTTAGGTTAGAGATACAGAACTTTAACCTAAAAACGGATCTCTCCAGCCAAAAGACACCCATCTTCAGGCCGGAGATAAAGTTCTTCTCCTATATTTACCGGCTTCTTACCTTAAGAGAACATCTCTCCTCTCCGACAAGAATCCTTCTCCTTAAGAACCTGCTTAAATCTTCTTCAGCACTCCTTGTTTGAAGATATTTTTCTATTTTTATTCGTCACATACCCCGTTATGCTTCTTATAAAAACAAAAAACAGACCGGATAGAGCTTCAAAAGAAGCTGAAAATACTCTTTGAACTCAATTTATGCCCGAAGGCAGATATGCCAGAATCTACTTACAAGATAATCCTATTTTCCTTCTGCTTCTTAAAGCAATCGGCAAGCAAGGCGGCAAACGGCGTATCAAAAGTACGGGCCTTTTGCGGACACCCTTTTACACAAGCACAGCAGCGAATACACTTTTCCACATCGGTAGTACACTCATCGCCTTTCGCGATGGCGCCTGCCGGACAATGCTTCACGCAGTATCCGCAATGGTTGCAAAGTTCTGTGTCGACAGCCGGAATGCGCGGCATAGGAACTCCGCTTTTGCGTAGTTTCACCACCTTCCGCAAGAAACGGAATAACGGAAAAAATGCCTGACGGGGACGTTGAATACGGTTGACGTCAACGGCATAGAGCTTATCCATGTCGGCTGCCGCTTCGATTTTAGTCCGTATCTTAGCGCCGAAAGTTTCTGCAAACTGCAAGTCATCTGCATCCGGCCGCCCTGCAGCTATGGGATTTTGCTGCGTACTGTACGAATGCTCGCCTACAAACGTAGCACCGGCAATCACTTTAAATCCTCTGTCCGATGCAAATGCGTCCAACTCCACCAATGCTTTTTCATAGGCACGGTTACCATACACAGCAACCAGCACTGCCGGAGCACCGGAAGCATGAACGTCTTTCATCCGCTCCAATGCCAGGGGTGCCACCTTCCCGCCATAGACGGGGACGGTTATTACCGTCAAGGTGTTTTCAGGAATTTCCAATTTGCCGGCCGGGTGGAAAGTAAGGTCTGTCCGGGCAACATCGGAAATGCCCGTACCGCGAACAATCGCCTCGCCCACTTGTTTAGAGGTATGGGTAGGCGAAAAAGTAATCAAACGAACTGCATATATATTCATAAATCTGTTTCTTATATAATAATGAAACAAAGATAGACTTTTAAAATTAAAAAAAAGACGATTTATTTATGAAACCAAAAATTATTATTACCTTTGTGCCGTTGAAACATTCTGCAACTCCTTGCTGAGGTGAGGATTGTTAGTCAGATTTCCGGTTCAATAACAAATATCCCTATTAAATCATAATTTACAAAAGGTAGACTTACCGATATAAGTAAAAACCATTCACACATATACTATATGTATAATATCATTCAATTAAACGACAAAAATTTGTCGGAACTGCAAGCTATTGCCCAAGAATTGGGTATCAAAAAAACAGACTCTCTCAAAAAAGAAGAACTCGTTTACAAGATACTTGACGAACAAGCCATTGCTGGAGCAACCAAGAAAGTAGCAGCCGACAAATTAAAAGAAGAACGTAAAGGGGACAAGCAAAAACGTTCTCGCGTAACGGTCAAGAAAGAAGCAGCGGACAAGGTATTCACAGCCAACAAGAACGGTGAACTCACAAAAGGGAAAACCGAAGAAGCACCTGCCGTACAAGCTTCCGTACAAGCAGCAGAGGCGGCTAAAGAGCCGACCGTAGCCGCAACTCCCGCAGCAGAGACTGAAGTTCCCAAACGCAAACCGGGACGTCCTCGCAAAGTAAAACAAGAAGCGGCTCCCGTAGCGGAAACACCTAAAACCGTTCCGGCAGAAACTAAAGTAGAAACTACAGAGCCGAAAAAAGCAGAACCCAAGAAAGTTGTTGCAGCCCCCCAGCCTACACCGGATGAAAGTCCTGTCTTGCCGGAAGCAGAGGATGACTTTATCCCCATCGAGGATTTGCCAACCGAAAAAATAGAACTGCCGTCAGAGCTCATCGGCAAATTCGAAGCCACCAAAGCAGAAACTCCCGTTCCTGCAACAGAGCAACCGCAACAGCGCTCCCGTCTTCGCCTCCGCGATAACAATACGCCATACAACAACAATCGTAACAATAACAACCAGCGTCCTGCACAACAGCAGCAACGTCCTGCACAACAACAGAACAACAACGAGAATTATGTTGCTCCCGAACGCAAGCCGGCAATAGAACGCGAAAAGGCGTACGAATTCGACGATATACTCACAGGAACCGGCGTATTGGAAATCATGCAGGACGGTTATGGATTCCTGCGCTCATCCGATTATAACTACCTTTCTTCTCCCGATGATATTTACGTTTCACAATCACAAATCAAGCTGTTCGGTCTGAAGACCGGTGATGTAGTGGAAGGTGTTATCCGTCCACCCAAGGAAGGAGAGAAATATTTCCCGCTGGTAAAAGTATCCAAGATTAACGGACGTGACCCGGCTTTTGTACGCGACCGTGTACCGTTCGAACATCTCACCCCGCTCTTCCCGGACGAGAAATTTAAACTTTGCAAAGGCGGATATTCCGACTCCCTGTCTGCCCGCGTAGTAGACCTCTTTGCGCCCATTGGTAAAGGCCAGCGCGCACTAATCGTAGCACAGCCCAAAACGGGTAAGACTATTCTGATGAAGGACATTGCCAACGCCATTGCAGCCAACCACCCGGAAGTGTACATGATTATGCTATTGATTGATGAACGTCCGGAAGAAGTTACCGACATGGCCCGTACCGTAAATGCAGAGGTTATTGCCTCTACTTTCGACGAACCGGCAGAACGTCACGTGAAAATAGCAGGCATTGTTTTGGAGAAGGCCAAAAGAATGGTAGAATGCGGACATGACGTTGTTATCTTCCTTGACTCCATAACACGTTTGGCACGTGCCTACAATACTGTTTCCCCGGCTTCGGGTAAAGTATTGTCCGGAGGTGTGGACGCCAACGCACTGCACAAGCCGAAACGCTTCTTCGGTGCTGCCCGCAACATTGAAGGCGGTGGTTCGCTGACCATCCTTGCTACGGCGCTTATAGATACCGGTTCCAAAATGGACGAAGTGATCTTTGAAGAGTTCAAAGGTACTGGTAATATGGAACTGCAACTCGACCGCAACCTGTCCAACAAGCGCATCTTCCCGGCTGTCAATATCGTTGCTTCCAGCACTCGTCGCGATGACTTGCTGCAAGACAAGCAAACGCTGGATCGCATGTGGATTCTCCGCAAGTATCTTGCCGATATGAACCCGATAGAGGCAATGGACTTCGTAAAAGACCGCATGGAAAAGACCAAGGACAATGACGAGTTCTTGATGAGTATGAACAGTTAAACTCTCGCATGAGAAATAGTGATAAGAGATAAGAACAAGTATCTAAAAAAGAGCGGGATAAATTAGATTATTCTGCTCTTTTTTATTTAAATTTGCCACATGTTACTATTTTTCGTGCAATGTAAAGGATAAGAAAGTGAAAACATACAAAACAAGCCTAATCTTAATCTTCTTACTGCTTGGAATATCTCCTTGGGCTTTTTCAGCCCTCCCTGGAATGAGTAGCAAACATCTTCGTCTGGTAAAGGACTTAATGAACAATAATCTTGCCTACTCCCAAGACGCAACAACAACCAACATCATTGAATGGGAAGAGGAAATCGTAGACTCTCTCCGACAAAAGAAAGATTACAGAAATATGTTTCTTATGAAACAAATGGCTGTATATGCTTATTCCCTTCAGGCCAAAATATCAGAAGCATTAAAAAAAGCCGACGCCATGATGGACGAGGCACGGTTAATGAAATACAACATTGGTATTTCTCTCTCTTATCAAGCCTTAGGAGATATCTACCTCAATGCCGGAATGAGACCTGAAGCCGTAGAGGAGTATGAAAAGGCAATGAAAACTTTACAAGCAACTCCTCATGCAGAAAAAATACAAGAAAGAATATTCATCCAATTAGTTCCCACACTCATCAAGCTCAAACGGATGGACGAGGCAAAAGCATACTTAGAGCATATGAGCGAAATTTGCGAAAGCAAATGTCTCAGCCCTTTTCTTCTCTATGCCTACCATGCATACTATTACCTACGCAATAACGACTTGAGTAAAGCCCGGGAGTATATAGATGAAGCCATAAAGATCAACAACAGAACTCCCTCCCATTTTTACGACAATATCTTGAAATATATGCAGGCCGAATATGCACTGGAAACAGAGGACTATGAAAAGGCGATTCTATTTTTCACAGAACTTGCCAGCAAGTCCAGCAGCATAGACACATATAACAATTACCTGAAAATCCGAAAAAAGATAGCCTATATCTATAAAGAGTTGGGACAATACAAAAAGGCCTGCGAAACATATCAGACCATTAAAACAACCCGCGACTCTATTAATGCCCATAATTACACTTCTCAAATAAATTTACTGCGTACCATATATCAGATAGACCGTCTTGAATTGGATAACCAGACACAAAAAAACCGGATGTTGTTTTACCTGATTATCGGCAGTAGCATCATCCTGACCATAATCATTATCTTTGCTTTCCACATCAAACAGGAGAACAAAAGTTTGGCAGCATCCAGAGAAAAGTTGAACAAGGCACAAAAAAGCGCAGAAAATTCCATTCGTGCCAAAAGCCTGCTCTTATCCAATATGAGTCATGAAATTCGTACTCCCCTTAACGCATTATCCGGTTTTTCCTCTATTCTGACCGACAACAACATAGACGCAGAGATGCGCAAACAATGTAACGACATTATCCAGCAAAATTCAGACCTTCTATTAAAATTAATAGATGATGTAGTGGATCTATCCAGTTTGGAAAGAGGAAAAATGCAATTCCGTTTTGAAATCCATGATGCCGTATCTCTTTGCCAAAATGTTACTGACACCGTAGATAAGATAAAGCAGACTTCCGCTTCCATTGTATTTCAAACTTCTTTAGGAAAGCTGGAATTATACACCGATGAAGCCCGTTTGCAACAACTGCTTATCAACCTGCTTATCAACGCAACCAAATTCACGACGAAAGGCCGCATAACCCTGACCTTGGAAAAGCAGGACGGCATGGCATTATTTGCTGTAACTGATACAGGATGCGGAATTGCTCCTGAAAAGCAAGGCAAGATATTCCATCGTTTTGAAAAACTGGACGAGAATGTGCAGGGAAGCGGATTAGGCTTGTCCATCTGCCAACTGATTGTCGAACGTTTCGGCGGTGAAATTTGGATTGACACAGAATACAAAGACGGTTCCCGGTTTGTTTTCACCCATCCTATCCCCAACACCACCCCAAATAACAAGGAGGCAGAACTATGAAAAAACAACTTATCACACTGTTTTTCATCTTACAAATGCTGCCCGACTGGAGCAACAGCCATGCAACGTCCATAACCGACAGTTTACTGACCGTACTATCCGCACTACCTCACGACACTACCCGGCTGAAAACATTACACCAAATAATATTAACCTCACAAGACACTCCACTGGCACTCAAATATGCACAGCAGCTATACAAAGAGGCGAAATTGCAGAACAACAAGTTATACATCTGCGATGGCGCATACTTCCAGACCCTTTATTATTACAATAATGACGGCGAGCAAGACAGCATCAGCAAATGGGTCAACCTGTTAAAGCCCATAGCCCAAAGTATACAATATTGGAAAGTCTATTTCAACTCACAGAAATTACTCATCAACACCTACGTATACAACAACCAGTATGAATACGCTTTCAACGAAGCATCCAAAATGCTGGAAAAAGCCCAAAGTATAAAGAGTGTGACCGGAGAGGCCTCAGCCTATCAATGCCTGGCAAATATCTACCATGAAACCAACCGCCGGAAAGATGAGGAAAAAGTACTCAGGAAACTTTATGAGCTGTTTCCACAAATCACCCACCCCGGTACACAAATCAATATATTAAGCCAACTCATTACTTTCAGCAAACAAACAAAATGCTATACCGACCTTGAAACATTTTTGGATAAGAGTAAAGAAGTTTTGGATAAAATGGTACATAATAACCCCGCAATATTAAAAAGCATTTCCAATCAATATCTCTACGTAGAGATATATTATACCTATCTATATTTAGAAACCGGCAATCAAAAACTGGCAAAAGAACATTATAAAAAATGCTCCGCATACATCACCCCCAACAGTTTCCTCCCCTATCTGGTTCTTTACCGGAATATGGCAATGGAATATCATCTCACTCTTAAAGAATACGATACGGCGCTTGCTATCGCCGACAGTGCGATTCGCTTTGTGCAGGAAAATGATTTCGACATATCTGACTATGCCAAAGAAACTGGTTATAAAGCCGATATCCTAAAAGAGATGGAGAGATATACCGAAGCGTTGCCACTCTATGAAGAGATTATCCAAATAGAAGATTCGAT
>OLWD01000661.1_pt1 | contig 14873 bp, 6 predicted proteins | sample 1673971 | NCBI WGS metagenome assembly OLWD01 (sample SAMEA103958136, study PRJEB25191) | human gut metagenome | reverse complement strand
ATCTGAAAAACTATATAGAGCACCGATATATTATCGTCTTCCAAGATGTACGTGGACGACATAAGAGTGAAGGAATATTTATCCAAGTACGCCCTCTCAACAAAAACAAAAAGGGTAAGAAAGATAAAAAGAATATAGACGAAGCTACGGACACATACGATACCATAGAATGGTTGATTCACAACACATATAATAACGGAAATGTAGGAACATGGGGAATCAGTTATGATGGTTTCTATGCCACTATGACAGCCTCCTCCAATCATCCGGCTTTGAAAGCTGTTTCTCCGCAAGCTCCCGTTACTGACTGGTTCCGTGGAGATGACCGTCATCACAACGGAGCCTTCACCCTGCTGCAAACCACTAATTTCCTTCCCAGACTGGAAGGACGCCACATGGGAAAAGGAGTGATGAACCAAATTGTAAAGAATGATGTTTACACAGATTTTCTGGCACTCGGTACCTTTAAGAATGTAGACGACCTGGTACGTGATACCACACAGACATTGTGGAATGATATCAAAAACCATCCTGATTTCGATGATTTCTGGAAAGAGCGCGATGCACGCACCTCCTGTTATAACTTGAAGCCCGCCATATTGGTGGTAGGTGGACTGTATGACTCCGAAGACTGTTACGGAGCCTGGAATCTTTATAAAGCCATCAAAGAGCAATCACCGGACACAGATTTATATCTGACATTCGGTCCTTGGTGGCATGGAGCATGGACAGTACGCGGGTTCCAAGGTTTCGGTAATCTGTATTTCGGTAAAAGCACTTCGGCTTATTACATGGACAAAATAGAATATCCTTTTTTCCGATATTTCCTGGAAGGAAAGGGAGAAAAGCCCAAGCATAAAGTAAATATATTCCATACAGGTGAAAACGAATGGAAAACATACGACGAATGGCCTGTACAAAAAACTACTGGCATACCTTATTATATACATAAAAACGGATCAGTATCCACACAAGCACCGGCAGAACAAGAGTCTTATTCAGAATATATTTCAGATATGTCACGTCCGGTACCCTATACGGCAAACCCTACCACTTACCGGACAAAAGAATTCATGGTAGATGACCAACGCTTTGCTACTTCACGTCCCGATGTCATTACTTTCATGACGGAGCCGCTATGTGATACATTAACATTGGCCGGTCCTATAGAAGTGGAATTAATGACTGCCATTAGTAGTACTGACGCTGATTTTATGGTGAAAGTAATTGATGTATATCCTGAAAAATTTGAATATTCCAAAACTGCACGCAGTTATTTAAAGAGTGACTACCCAATGAGTGGGTACCAGCTGATGATTCGTGGCGAATTATTCAGAGGACGCTTCCGTAAGGGATTCGACAATCCCCTGCCTTTCAAACCGGAAGAAATAACTCCGGTTAATTACACACTGTATGATGTGGCACACACATTCCTACCGGGACACAGACTGATGATTCAAATTCAAAGCTCTTGGTTCCCCATTATTGACCGCAATCCACAAAAATTTATTGATACCTATCATTGTACGGTAGAAGATTTTGTGATGAAACAAAAGATCAAAATTTATCATCAGCAAGGAGCTGCAAGCAGAGTTATACTACCTGTGGTAAAAAAATAAAAAGGAAGTATCCCAACAAGCTCAAATGTCATCCAATAGCAAGAGCCGTATAACTACTCCAGCGTTCATACGGCTCTTTTATATATAACTACCATCTGTAACTTTTCCGAAGGTTCATCTTAGTCTGGATACTCTCATCAAAAATATCATATAGAAGCAATCCGTTCTATCAACTCGTTACCCAACGCTGTTTTCGCTTCAATATGCTGCAATACCGCTGTCACAAACGGATTACTTTCAAATACCCCACGCACCTGTTCAAAATCCTGCTCCATTTCTTCACGTGATCCATCTGCACCGAACCCCGTCATAGCAGACAAAGAAAATTCCTTTTTCGCATCGGCATAGACCATTTTATCCAATCCGACAACAGCCTCCTGCCACTTCTTCACGATAGCAATAACATCCTTTGCCGTTATTTCATCGGAACGCAGATTATAAAACTCAAGCATCTTCCCATACGCCCATGTCCACTCGTATGTATAATAATTACGATGCATCTCAACAAAACGGTCATGAATCTGATCCACATTAGTCAGGATTCCAGATTCTATATCTGCCATCAACTTCTCTATTTCACTTTTAGGAGCGATCAATCCGGAAATATCCACCCATTCTCCTGTCCCTATCTCTGTATCAGGAATCAACCGGGCACGGATTTCCTCATCACTGCTAAAACGAACCTCCTCCAAACGCTTGATTAATGAATTACCCAAAAATTTATGAATAGCCGTTTCATAAAAACGAATGCCATTATTTAAAGAAGAATTCTTAATTTTCGCACTTTGGTAAGAGTAAGTTTCTGAAGTTTCTCCGGATACTTTACGTAATTCTTTCAGAATACTACGCCCTTTCATCATTTTCTGAATAGTATAGGGACTCAACAGGTTATAATTAATCTGATCCAAACGGTTCGGATCTTTACGTTTGTCACGTTTAGGCCACTTTTGAGCATCCCGAATCGTACCTACACTCCGCAAATTCACCCCTGGCACCAGATAAGTGGTATTTTGCTGCTCTATCAGATAAGAAAAAGGCAGATTAGAAGTATCGGCATGATTCACATGACGCCCCATAACCAAAGAAAATGCACCTACACGTGCGGGCCATAAAATATAAGAATCGGAAGTAGTCTTCGCCCCACGCTCCATAGCTCCCTGATGAATCGGACCTAACTTATACATATGGTTGCTTTGATTAGAGCCGGAACCCGCATTCATAAAAGAGAACATTCCGGCAATCAGCAAAGTAGACTTATGATGAGTCACCGTAAAGGGTCCGGCAAAAATGGCACATGCCTCACCGTTCTCTTCTTGACAATTACTAAAAAACAAAGAATCAGATGCAGAATAGTTATGTCCCAAATGACATGCCTGGCTGATAAAGCAACGGGTCAACATAGTTCCATCTTCCACATTGGAGCCGCTTGATATAATAAAATCATCGCATACCACTCCATAGCCGATATGAATAGGCGCTTGCTCATTACTGTTCAAGCTACCGTTTTTCAATCGTCCCGCCCCTTCTATCTTACAATAATCACCTATTCGTACATTCTTTATATATCCCGCATCAACAATGGTAACATGGTGGCCAATAGTACCTGTATCCGAAGCATTCTCTTCAGCATACCGGTCAATAATGGCTTTCATCCGGCAAATCAATTCAGGACGATGACGGTACAATGCCAGAATATAGGCCTGATGCGCTGACAGACGATCATGAATAGGCACTTCACGTCCACCCGTTTCATTCAATACAGCTACTTCAACGCCATTTCCAAACTTGCTCCAGCCATCTACCAGAATAATATCTACATTCTCTATAAATGCATAATCCCCAATTATATAGTTGGCTATATAGTTTTTTATATTCTCAATACAACAATTATCGCCCACCGTTACATTATGCAAAGTCGCATGATACAATCCGGAATGTTTACGCATGCCACCTGCCAACGTAAACTCATCTTCAAAGACCCCCAATCTGACCTTTCCGGAAAAACGGGTATGATAAATATAGTCCGTCTTAAAGTTCTCTACTACTTCAATTTCATCCCAATCAACCGCAGTGCATGATCTCTCTTTTAATTGTTGTATTTCTTCTTGTGTAAGTGAACGATAAGTTTTCATCTTCTATATGTATTTATTCTTCATCATAGGTTTGATAAAGAAAATCGTTATAAGGATACTTCTGTACGTGTAGCTCGCGCACCTTATTATATATAATAGTCTTCAATTCATCCATATTTATTTTCTCTCTGGCAGAAATGAAGATACAATTATCATTCAATTTTGCCATCCATGTCTTCATCAGTTCTTCCAATGTAATATTTTCCCTGGTTTTAGGAGTCAAATCATCCTCTGCTTTCTCTATATAGGTATAAGCATCTATCTTGTTAAAAACAATCATGGTAGGCTTTCCACCTGCCCCCAAATCAGCAATCGTTTTATCAACCACAGAAATTTGTTCCTCAAAATCCGGATGAGAAATATCCACCACATGAATCAGTAGATCAGCTTCACGCACTTCGTCCAAGGTTGATTTAAAGGAATCAACCAAATCCGTTGGTAATTTACGGATAAATCCTACGGTATCTGTAAGCAGAAATGGCAGATTCTCAATAATCACTTTGCGTACTGTGGTGTCCAATGTTGCAAAAAGTTTATTTTCAGCAAAGACCTCGCTTTTTGAAAGCAAATTCATTAAAGTAGATTTTCCCACATTGGTATACCCTACCAAAGCTACACGTATCATACGCCCACGGTTTTTACGTTGAGTGGACTTCTGTTTATCAATTTCAGCCAACCGTTCTTTCAACAATGACATACGATTCAAAATGATACGACGGTCCATTTCCAACTGAGTTTCACCCGGCCCACGTAATCCCACAGAGCCTTTACCTCCACCGGCACCGGATCCACCTCCCTGACGCTCCAAGTGAGTCCACAAACGTTGCAGACGAGGCAGCATATACTTATATTGGGCCAGCTCCACTTGTGTTTTAGCATTTGCAGTTTGAGCCCGCATGGCAAAAATATCCAGAATCAGCGAAGTACGGTCCAAAATCTTCACTTTCAGTTCAGCTTCTATATTACGTATCTGTTTAGCAGAAAGTTCATCATCAAAAATCACCATTCCGACTTCACGCTCATTTTCCTCTTCCTGATGAATATATTCCTTGATTTCTTCCAGCTTTCCTTTACCGACATAAGTCACGGAATTGGCAGCAGGCAGTTTCTGAGTAAACCTTTTCACCACTGTTGCCCCAGCCGTTTCGGCCAAGAACTCCAACTCATCCAAATACTCCTTGGTCTTACGCTCATCTTGTGTCTGAGTAATCAAACCAACTAAAATGGCAGTTTCAACCTGTGCTTCAGAAATTACAAATTCTTTCATTTATCTATCAATCTAAATAAGTTCGCGACAAATATAACAAAAAAAGAGGATGAACGTTGAACGTCATCCTCTTTTTTATTACAGTTATTCCCTATAGTTGTGGTTGTGGAGCAGCCGGATTGTTATCAGTGTCACTGATTCCGGAATTGGTTTCCATTTCACATTGCGGAATCCGATAGATCAGGATCTGCGCTTCTGCTGCTGAATTATATTGTACAGACGGGTCATAATTCGTATTCTTACGAACCACCGGCTTTTTCAAGCGTAGGATATCGAACAGTGAGAAACCTTCTCCCCAAAGTTCCATACGACGCTGCAACCAAACCTCATCCTGAAAATCCTGTGCCGAATTAGCTTTACTTGTAAAAGAAGGATCCCGATATGTCCGTACAAAATTTTCCAATGTACTCTTTCCGCCACTCAGATTACCACCCATGGCTTCTGCCTCAGCCTTTATCAGATACATTTCTTCAACACGCATCAAAGGCCAGTCTGACGCATTGGTTGTGTTACCAAATATACTTTGATAAGCTCCGAACTTTGTATTTACATACGGAGTCAAACCAAAATATTCAACGATGGAAGTACCCTCAATCTGCTCATTATCAATCAATGAAGATTTATTATCCGGAGACAAGAACCATTGTTTACGGATATCTGTTTCGGGTATTAAATCATATAATGCAGAGTTCACCTTTCTATATCCATCGGGCACTCCTGAAGTATAACCGTTTCCGGTAAAAGAACACAAGTGCGAAGGCCAGTTGATAATACCTGTCTGGACAACATCATTATCAGGCGTAATCATCACTCCCCATAACCATGAACTTGCCGATGCTGAATTAAAGGTAGGAGTAGATACCTGGGCTAAAGTCTGAGGTGTACCGCCAGCAATGGCACGTTCTGCATCTTTAGCTGCATCCGCCCATTTTTGCATTAACAGATTGGCACGAGCACGCAATCCGTAAACTACCGCCTCGTCAATCTGATCTTTGTTTGAGCCATTATCATACCCGGTCAATAAATCAGCAGCCGTATTCAAGTCACTCATAATCTGGTCATACACCTGCTGTACAGTTGCACGCGGATTATTCTGCATATCTTCATCAGTCATTGTTTCTGTAACAATAGGTACTGCCAGACTATTTTCATGACCTGCATAAGTAAACTGATAGATTTGAACCAAGTTCAGATAGTCATAAGCACGAGCAGCTAAAGCTTGCCCACGATAAACCTTCAAAGAAGAATCTTCCGTATCTGCCGCTATCAATTTCAGTACATTGTTTGCAGCTTTCAAGTGATTATAGAACGTTTTCCAAATCAATTCATCGCTTGAACTATCGTATACTCTGTCACTATAATTCTGAGATGTATTAAACCAGTTATATCCATTAACCAATGCAACCAAATCCTGCCCTCCTGATTCCAATATCATAGATACCGCAGGAATACCATAGTCATTATGATAAGTAGTGGCATCATCTGAAATCGTACCAAAAGTATTTAATTTGGCTGCCATGGCGTTCACTTCAGCAGTTATCAAATTAGGTCTGCCATTGATTATATCTTCTTTCTGTTCTTCAGATATGTAATCTCCTTCAGGAAATTTATCCAAATCGCAAGATGCCATTAATAAAGCGACACTTGCAAATGCTATATATTTATTTGACAATTTCATATTCTTAAAAATGGGTTGCTAAATTAGAAATTTAAAGATATACCTCCGGAAATTGTGCGGATAGGTGAATATACATTGTCAGCAGCCACATAACCTTGACGTGGGTCCAACCCTTTGCGAGCTGTCAGCAAAGCCACATTATCTGCAACAAAGAATACACGGACACCGTCAATCTGCATTTTACGTGTCAGACTCTTCGGCAAAGTATAACCCAATGTAATATTCTGCAAGCTTAAATAATCCGAACTAGTCAAGAAACGATCTGTTAATCTGTTCGTATATTGGTCATTAATATTCATACGAGGAACATCCGTATTTTTATTTTCAGGAGTCCATGCTTTTAACATATCTTTATGCAAAGCACTACCCGTGGCTGCCACATCCATTAATCCTTGATAAGTATAGTCCAGAATACGTCCACCAAGCTGATATGCAAACGAAACAGAGAGATCAAAGCCATAGGCTGTGACACTTGTTCCAAAACCACCATAAACTTTAGGTAAAATGTCACCTGATGCGAATCTGTTTTCAGAAGCGACAGAATAAGATTTCGTAACTGTATTACCATTCTCATCCGGAGTCACCAGCGCCCACAGACTCTCTCCTGTCTCAGAATCCACACCTACATATTTAGGTAAATAAAGCTGGTACATAGACTCATCTTCACGATAAATCCGAGCACCGTCAATCAATTGTCCATTCAGTTCTGGAGATAATTCCAAGACTTTATTCTTAAAATGTGTAAGATTAAAGTTTACATTCCAGGAAAAATTCTTGTTTTCAATTATATTGGAATACAAGTCCAATTCAACCCCACGGTTTACCATTGAACCCACATTCTCAGGAAAACGGGAATAACCCATTGAAGCTGCTACCGGTTTGAAATAAAGCATATCGGTTGTTTTACGTGAGAAGTACTCAACAGAACCACCTAACTTACCACCCCAAAAAGCGAAATCAAATCCAGTATTAAAGCTGTGTGAAGTTTCCCAAGTAATTTCCTTATTACCTTTATAATATAGAGAAGTTGAAAAATCGCCATTACTGTTTGCCAATGTATACTGGTCTTGATACGGATAGTAGTTACGGTACAAACCACCTTGGAACATCAAGTTATCATTACCTTGCAAACCATAGCTGATTTTAAATTTCAACATATCAATCCAAGACTGGTTTTCCAAGAATTTCTCTTTGCTTAATAACCATCCAGCTCCTACAGACCAGAAGTTACCCCAACGATTATCCGGGTGAAAACAAGAAGAAGCATCACGACGGAAAGAAGCTGAAACAAAATACCGTCCATCATAGTCATATTGTGCACGGAACAGCCATCCTTCTGTTGCATAATTACGAGAATATGAATTATTGCTCTGGTTCATAATACCATTGCCTAATTCAGGAACATTCGGATCATACAATTTCTCACGTTGTCCGTACAAATATTGATATTTATAGTCATAACTTTCATGTCCGGCCAAAATATCCACATTATGAACATCATTAAATGTTTTGTTGTATGTCAATAAATACTGCTGATTTACACTAAATGTACGCTCACTAGATACACTGATCAAACCTCCGACTCCGCTAGTTTCAGAATACTGTCCGTAGAAGGGGTTAACCATCTCTGTAGCACGCACATTATTTACATCAACACCTATATTCACTTTTGCCTTGATTCCATTCCAAATATCAATATCAGCAGACCATTTTCCACTAACCACATCACCCGAATATTTCATTTTATCCAGCATATAACTTGCCAACGGATTTGCATTAGGAATAGTATTACGGCTACCATTCGAATCTTGTCCTTGCTTTCCATAATCATAACGAAGGAAACCTCGATTATCTACCATAATATTACCCTGTGCATCACGAACATACATAGGATAAATGGCTCCCATAATATTTGATGCATAAAAGATGTTTGCATTTGATGTACCACCCTCAGTATCCTGTTCACGGCTATCATAATGAGTAAATGATACATTTCCTCCCATCTTCAACCAAGGCTTCACTTGATAGTCAGCTTTCAAACGTGCAGAATAACGTTGGAAACCAGAGTTAGGAACAATTCCCTTATCATCCAAATAGCCGGCCGACATATAATAATTCATTTTTTCAGTCGCACCGCTGATACTTAAATTATACTCTTGACGCAGGTTATTTTCAAAAATTTCATCCGACCAATTATCCGGAGTATAATAATATGTACCATCAGAATAACCTAATGTCGCATTAGGATTCAATTTGCCATCCATACCGATCAGTTGCTGTCCTTGAGGAATGGAATACACCTGATATCCCAAATATGTAGAAGAAAGCATCGCTTGATTAGCGTACGCATTAGCTTTAGCCAAATCTCCGGCTGCCGCATATCCTTTCAAATCGGCATTATAAATAGAAGAATAGTTTAATTCATAGAATGTAGCCGGATCCGTAATTGTTTCATAATTAGGTACTCCTCGTTTATTCACACCCCATTTAGCGTCAAAAGTGACACGGGCTTCCCCACTCTTACCACGCTTGGTAGTAATCAAGATTACACCATTGGCACCACGTGCACCATACAGAGCGTTAGAAGCAGCATCTTTCAACACTGTCATCGATTCTATATCAGAAGTGCTGATAGCAGAAATTTCACCATCATACGGAACTCCGTCTACCACATACAAAGGTTTGTTACTAGCCGATATAGATCCAATACCACGAATACGCACCTCAGCATCTTTGCCCGGCTGACCATTATTACTCGTAGTTTGCACTCCGGCTACTTGACCTGCCAAAGCATTTGTCACATTTGAAGTTTGTCTCGTCGCTATTTTTTCATTTTTTATAGTGGCAGCCGAACCTGTAAATGCAGATTTTTTCGCCGTACCATAAGCCACCACCATTACCTCTTCAAGCTGTTCTGTATCAGACTTTAATACAATATTCAAGTTTGCTTTAACTGGCACTTCTTGTGTAGCCATTCCGATAAAGGAAACTACCAAAGTCTTTGCGGAACTAAAATATACAAAAAAACATCTAGTAATCAAATATTTAGCATTCTGCTCTCTTGTAGATATACAATATTACATCTATTATAACAAACTATAAATCAACTATATATTATAACATAAAAAAATAATTTGATTTTATGTCTACTTTTATTCTACCTTAAACATAAAAAAGATGCCTAGTAATCTAAGCATCTTTTTTATTATAGACCTATTATTAGCTATTCGTTTTTATCAGTAATCTCACTATTGGCATTTAACTCCTTATCAGGGATTTGATAAATGAATAATTTACTACCTGCAGGGACTTCCTTTGGAGCAATCGCACTATGATTAATTGCATGTGTTCTATCCAAACTTTCATTACGACGTTTCATGTCAAATAAACGACGACCTTCACCCCACATTTCAATACGCTTTTGAAGTTCAATTTCTTGTAAAAGTGCATCACTTGTTGCGGATGTTTCATATTTTGGATTACGAGTTTTCATAATCGTAGTCAGCATTGTTTTGGCTTCACTTTCTTTCCCTGCCCTATATAATGCTTCTGCAGCTACAAAATACATTTCACCAGTACGCAAATAAATATAGTCAGAGCAAAAAGTATCACCTGTAGGAGTAAAACCAGGCGCGGTAGAACCTACATCAATAAATTTGCGCTGCACATATTGTCTTACTTTATAATGAGTATTTGTTTCTCCCAAATCAACTCCAAACCATTTTTTACGAATGTCATTATCTGAAATTTTTTCATACAAATCACTGGAAATCATTTTGTAATTTCCTAAATTACCACCGTATCCCGGGCCGTAAGGATCAACTTGACTCATGAATGAAGCGTAGAATGTATTTGTTTCACCATTAATATCAGCCCCCCATAACACTTCGCTCAAAGAAAGGTCATTAAAGCCGGAAAGTAATTCTTTTTCACTCATCAGTGAGCCACCTTCAATAGCCAATTTTGCGTATTTAGCAACTTCATTCCATTGATCGGGATAATCATTAACAAATGAAAGAATGTTTGCATAAATAGCAGCTGCTGCATATTCATTTAATTCATCTTTCTTGGATATTCCTTTTCCTTTCAAATAATTATATCCTTTATCTATATCACTTAATATCTGTTCATAGACCTCACTTACAGGAACACGATTCAATTTGGTTTCAGATTCAGTATAAATAGGAATACCTAATTTATCTTTATTCCATTCATAAGGTTGCTGGTACATGTTTATTAACCAAAAATAGCAGTAAGCACGTATGGTGTAACTTTGTCCCAACATCTTCTCAACACTCTCATCACCGCTATCCGCTTGTTCTTTCAGACCGCTGATTACTTCATTTGCACCACTGATTACAGCATATAATTCTTGCCAATAAGTGGTCGTACGACGATAACTTGAAGCACGGTTGTCAAGCAGATAATCATATACGAAGAAGTGTGAGGTCATATATGCCATATCATCTCCCATCAAATCTGTAGCCAATTCAAATGCCTTTAATCCGAAATCATCATGACTTTGCTGTGCTTCCGGAGAAAACATATTTTTGTAATATCCTGTAATATATGCTTGAATAGCTGTAGGATCTTTATCAAGCAAATCTTTAATTTGGTCTTCTGATGCATTTTCTGAAGGTTCCTTGTCCAAAAAGTCATCGCTACAAGATCCCATCATAAACGCTGCAGCCAATATTGCTAAATATTTTGTATATTTCATAATTCTATTCTTTTAAAAGTTCAAATTAATGCCGAATGATAAAGTACGAATCGCAGAATAATTAGCAGCCGAATATCCATAAGCATATTGGCGTGGGTCCATACCTTTACGTTTAGAGAATAAAGCTACATTATCGGCAGATACGTAAATACGTGCACTGCTTGCTGATATTGCTTTCATCCATTCTTTCGGAAAAGTATATCCTAATGAAATGTTACGGATGTTAAAGAATGATGCATTTATCAAGAAACGTGAAGATTGGCTATTACTATTTTGTGCACCATCCATTATAGGCACATTTGTATTTTTATTTTCCGGAGTCCAAGCATTCAAGATATCCTTGTGCCAGTTACTGCCAATATTGCTTCCCGCATGCATGAAAGAAGAATACATGCTGTCATATATCTTTCCACCAATTTGAAAGTTTGTAGCTATAGAAAGATCGATTCCTTTGTATGCAAAATCAGTTGAAAAACCTCCTTGGAAATCGGGCAAAGTAGAACCTAATTCATATTTGCTTGCCTGAGTATAGTCTTCGGTTACGGTCCTTCCAGTCACTTTGCCATTAGCATCTTTCTCATCCATATACCATTGTGCCGCTCCTGTCTCTGGATTAACACCTGCATATTCATACGTATAAAGATCATAAATAGACCCTCCTTCCATTAAGCGGAACAAAGAAGCAGTACCATGAATAATTCCATTCTCTCTTTTGTCTTCTGGAAGATTCAAAATCTTGTTGCTATAATGTGTACCGTTAAAAGATAAATTCCATATAAAATCTTTTGTTTGAATTGGGGTGGCAGAAATAGTAAATTCAATCCCCTTATTCTGCATATCCAACAGGTTCATTGGAACGTAAGAAATTCCAGAAGAAATAGGATAAGGCATATTGTACAACATATCCGAAGTCTTCTTCAAGAAATATTCAGTTTCTAGTTTCAAACGGTTATTAAGAAAAGCAGCTTCCAAACCGATATTTAAATTTTTGCTTTTTTCCCAAGTCAAATCTTTATTTCCACGATAAGTTTCGACTACAGAGAAATCTCCGTTATTATTGGTTACAGAATATTGCTTCAGATATGGTTGATAGACTACATAACCATTTATATCAAGAATTCCATCATTACCTTGTGTTCCATAACTTGCTTTTAGTTTAAGATTAGACAACCATTCCACATCTTTCAAAAACTCTTCCTGTGTTAATCTCCAAGAACCTCCGACAGACCAAAAAGTACCACGGCGGTGATCAGGATGGAATTTGGAAGATTCATCTGAACGAATACTTGCAGATAGATAATATTTGTTATCAAAATCATAGTTTACACGACCAAAGAAACTTTCCATACTATGTTCTTGTGTATATGAATTCATATCACTCATAGTTATGGCATTGTTGAACTCAGGATTTCCAATAGTATAAAAATTGTATTTATGAGCATACTGATATTTCAGTGTATATGAATAAGATTCGTGACCAGCCATTATGTCAATATTATGATGGCCAAATGCTTTACTATAAGTTAAAAGTTGATTTGCTGTAAACGATTCAATACGTTGATTATATTTATAAGTACGACCATTCACATTAGCAGCATCCCCATATAACTGATTCATGTGATCTGTACGGATTTGATTCATTAAATCATAACCAATGTTAGCAGTCGCTTTTAAACCATCAATAATATTAATGTTAATAGTACCACGGCCATTAAAATTGTCATTCAAAGTCTGATGCACATCCAACCCAGAATTAGCTGCAACATTTTGATTACTGAAACCGCCCATACGTGTACTGTATGTACCATCACCAAAATCATAAACAGTGTTGCCTTCTTCGTCATATATGCGATTTCCGTTTTCGTCATACGCATATACAGGATAAATAGGAGCGATTTGCTGAGTGAACATAAAAGCATTAGAGTAATTAGACAAACTAGCATTTTGTGACTGGCCTGCATTTTTTTCCGCTCTTGCGTAAGCCAAATTACCATTGATATCAATAAACTTATTTACAGTATGATTAATATTGGCACGTGCTGAAATACGTTCAAAGTCAGTATGTCTTAAGATTCCTTCATCTTTCAAATATCCCAATGATAAAAAATGAGTTGTCTTAGCGTTACCACCTTGCAGGCTCAAATTATATTCCTGACGCATACCATTATGTAATGCGGCATCAGCCCAATCGTCATTATGGCGTAGAGCCGCAGAACTAACTACGCCATCTGCTGAAACCATGGCATTATTAGCTACACCGATGAATGGATTGTATCCAATGCTACCTATTAATTCTTCGGAAGCTTCTGCACCTGTAGATTGATTTTTTAAAGTATTCCAGGCTGTTAGTACGTATTCTCTTTGATCTTTCATGATATCATATTCTGGAACACCACGAGTATTTACTCCCCAGCGTGCATCAAGAGTAACTTTGGATTTATCTACCATACCTTTTTTAGTAGTAATCATCACAACACCATTTGCTGCACGTGAGCCATAAAGGGCTGCAGATGCAGCATCTTTTAATATAGACATACTTTCAATATCGGCAGGATTTAATGCATTAACCGACTCTTCGTCATAAGGCATACCATCAACTACGTATAAAGGAGCCGATGATGCGCTAAAAGAGCCAATACCACGGATTCTTATTTTAGCATTTTCTCCAGGCTGCCCACTGGTGTTGATTACTTGTACACCTGCTGCTGCACCTTCCAAGGCTTTAGAAACTGAAGAAACCTGCATTTTTGCTATTTTTTCTCCACTAACAGCAGTCGCAGAACCTGTAAAAGACGACTTTTTCGCAGTACCATAAGCTACAACCACCACATCGTCAAGCATCTCTGTATCAGATTTCAAAGTGATATTAACAGTCTGTCTTATAGCCACTTCTTGTGTAGCCATTCCGATAAAGGAAACCACCAAAGTCTTTGCAGAACTAATCAGTTATTTAATTTATTGATAATCAGTATTTAATACACTAAAGTCTTATCTGTTTTTCTTTATTTAAGCCATTCTAAGAGTATGAAAATAATTGTTTTCTACCTTTCTTCTACTGAAAGAAATAATAGACGTATAACATTTTGTAACACTCACCGCTGCCCTGTTCATAAAATGAAACTAAATTTATTATCTTCACTGAAAAGATATCGATAGCCCCTAAATAACATAAATTTGTTCTTAAAAGAGCCCCTTATCTTTGCTTTAAAACAATCTTGGCTTTTTAATAAGGTTCATCCTGTATAAATAGAAAATATGTGCAAAAAGAGTGCTACGAAAATTTTCACTATTAATAGAAATATTCTTTTCAAGCTAATAGGAAGATTTTATATCGTACAGAGTTACACATTCCTAAATATACAAAATGATATTATAAGGTTACATGTTTTTCTAATATATGAGTTTATACAATACTAATCTATGAATAACAATTAATATTAAGTTGTATCATTATATC
>OLWD01000650.1_pt1 | contig 15089 bp, 15 predicted proteins | sample 1673971 | NCBI WGS metagenome assembly OLWD01 (sample SAMEA103958136, study PRJEB25191) | human gut metagenome | reverse complement strand
CGTGCCGTCTGCATCCCGGTGCCAGCCCTCCTGCTCGAACACCGCAGAGTCCACCATGGCCAGCGGGCAGAACACCGCGTTCAGGTAAACGTCCATCAGGTTGCAGAAATCGGTCTCGTTGGGGGTGGCAAAGGGGTAGACCGTCTTGTCCGGGAAGGTCATTGCATTGAGGAAGGAAGCCATGCTGCTTTTAAGCAGCTGCACAAAGGGGGAGCTGACCGGGTATTTTTCGCTGCCCGCCAGCACGGAGTGCTCCAGAATGTGGAACACGCCGGTGTCATCGGAGGGGAAGGTGCCGAAGCCGATGCCGAAGGCCTTGTTGACGTCCTCGTTCTCCACCAGCAGCACGGCTGCGCCGCTGACGTCATGGGTGAGCAGGGTCAAAGTACCGTGCTGCTCGGGGCAGTCCTCGGTGCGCAGGACGGTATAACCGGGATAGTGTGCCATTTTTATTCTCCTTTACGGGATGTTTTTCACAGAGGATGCGCCTGCGGCTCAGCCGCCGAACAGGCCGAAAAAGCTGGTGTGCGTTACGCCCAGCACAAGGAAAAGAGCAATCAGGGCGAACAGCACGCCGATGATGATGTCCATCTGGTGCACCGTGAGCGGGAATTTATCGTAAAGCTTTTCCTTGGGGTTTACAAAGTCCTTGTTGCCGTTGTCCAGCAGGCGCTTTTTGCCCTGCTCAAAATCGGCCTTCTGCGCCTGCAATTCAGCCTGCTGGCGGGCAAGTTCTGCCTCGCGGGCGGCCAGTGCGGCCTCGCGGCGTTCAAGCTCGGTCTGGGTATCCGGGGTGAGCTGTGCCATGGAAAGTCCCTCCTGTAAGCATAAGATGTTTTCCTTATGATACCACAAAAATGTGGACAAAAAAAGCACCCGCAGTGCAAAGACTGCGGGTGCAAAGGGGGATGATGAGGAGATTACTTCTTAGCCAGATACTTGCGGATATCAATGGCGACAGCCACGATAATGACAAGACCCTGAACGATGTAGGTGTAGGAGGAGTTGACGTTCATGAACTGCAGAGCGACCTTCATCAGCTCAAAGACCAGAACGCCGACCAGAACGCCGGGCACGGTGCCGACGCCGCCGGTGGTGGAAACACCGCCGATGGTGCAGGCTGCGATGGCGTCCAGCTCATAGCCCATTGCAGTGTTGACGGATGCGCCGCCGGACTTTGCAGCCAGCAGGCAGCCTGCCAGACCGAACATGCAGGAGGCCAGGATGTAGATGCGGATCTTGGTGGCGTTGACGTTGACACCAGCCACCTCAGCAGCAGCCTCGTTGCCGCCGATGGCGTACATATACTTGCCGTGACGGGTCTTATTATACAGGAACCAGAAGCAGAAGGCCACGATCAGGGCGAACCAGATCAGCACGGGAATGGCAAGGAAGGTATCCTTTGCCAGTGCGGTGAAGTTGGAGTTCAGAGAGCCGATGGGGGTACCGCCGGTGTACACAAGGCAGATACCGTAGACCACCTGCTGCATACCCAAGGTAGCAATGAAGGGCTGCACCTTCAGGTAGCTGACCACCAGTCCGTTGCACAGACCCACGATGGCGCAGATGGCAATGACCAGAATGAACACCACGGGGGTGGACAGGGTGGGCATATTGGGATAGAACTTGCCGGAAGCGCCTTCGGTCTGCGCAAAAATGCAGGCAAGGCAGGCGGCAAAACCAGCCAGACGGCCAGCGGACAGGTCGTTACCGGTGGTGATCAGACAGCCGGAAATGCCCAGCGCGATGATGTAGCGGATGGACACATTCTTGAACAGGTTGATCATGTTGGTGCCGGAGAAGAAGTTGGGGTGAATGATGCCAACGATCAGGGTGACGGCCAGCATCATCATGATAATGGCGTTGTTGCTGAGCCACTTGCCCACAGCCTTGCCATTCAATTTTTTGGTAGCTTCCACGATAGACAGCCTCCTTAATTACTGATTTGCCGCAGCTGCGTCAGGTGCGGTCTCGAACTGGGTAGCCAGCGCCATGATGTTCTCCTGGGTGGCATCCTTACCGTTGATAAAGCCGGTGATGCGGCCATCGCACATGACCATGACACGGTTGGACATACCAATGATCTCGCTCATTTCAGAGGAGATCATGATAATGCTCTTGCCCTGCTTGGCCAGATCGGCGATGATGCAGTAAATTTCGTACTTTGCACCGACGTCGATGCCACGGGTAGGCTCGTCCAGAATGAGCACATCGGGGTTGTTGGCCAGCCAGCGGGCAATCAGCACCTTCTGCTGGTTGCCGCCGGAAAGGCTCTTGATCTGGGTCTTGGGGCTGGGCACCTTGATGGCCATCTTTTCCTTGTTGGTAGCCACTAGATCGAGGATCTTTTTGTTGTCCAGCATGATGGGGCCCTTGCGCAGGGCATCCAGGGAAGCGATGGAGATGTTATCGGCAACGCTCAGCACGCCCAGAATGCCGGTAGCACGGCGGTCCTCGGTCAGCAGAGCAACGCTCTTCTGAATGGCATCGCGGGGCTGCTTGATGTTGACCTCTTCACCCTTGATCCACACCTTACCGGAGGTATGGGCACGCAGGCCGAAGATGCCTTCCATCAGCTCGGTACGCTGAGAGCCCACCAGACCGGCAACGCCCAGAATCTCGCCCTTTTTCAGCTCAAAGCTGCAGTGACGGAAGGAACGGGGATGGATGGAGGTAAAGTCCTCCACCTTCATCATGACCTCGTCCGAGGGCACGTTCTCCAGCGGGGGGAAGAGGTTAGACAGCTCACGGCCGACCATCTTTGCAATGATCTCTTCCTTGGTCATGTTGGCAACGTCCCACTTGCCGATGTACTGGCCATCGCGCATGATGGTGACTTCGTCCGCGATGACCTTGATCTCGTCCATCTTGTGGCTGATGTAGACCAGAGCAACGCCTTGCTCCTTCAGCTCCCGCATGATGCGGAACAGGCTCTCGACCTCGTTTGCGGTCAGAGAGGAGGTGGGCTCGTCCAGGATCAGCACCTTGCAGTTGGCGGAAACAGCTTTAGCAATTTCCACCATCTGCATCTGGGCGATGCTCAAAGAACCCAGCTTTGCATGGGGATCGATGTCCAGCTTCAGTTTCTTCAGCAGTTCATCGGTATCTTTGTACATTTTGGCGTGATCCACAACGGTGACGATGCCGTATTTCTTGGTGGGGTAGCGTCCCAGCCAGATATTCTCAGCCACGGTACGGGCCGGAATGGGCTGCAGCTCCTGATGCACCATGGCGATGCCACGATCCAGTGCATCCAGCGGGGTGGGGATGTTTACCTTCTGCCCCTCGTATTCGATCTCGCCCTCGTCCATCTTGTAAATGCCGAACATGCATTTCATCAGAGTGGACTTACCGGCGCCATTTTCACCCATCAGAGCCATGACTTTGCCGGGACGGAGCTCCAGCTGAGCATGATCCAGGGCTTTGACACCGGGGAAGGTCTTGACCACGCCTTTCATTACCAGACGGTATTCTGACATTCCGCAAAAGCCTCCTTTATGGTTGTTTACAGGCGGGCAGGTTTTTTCTAAAATAAGGCGCGTGCGCGGAGAAGATTTCTCGCACGCACGCGCTTTTTAGCTTTCGTTCAAGCCGTTAAGGCCTGCTGCGCACCTTGCATTGGTTCCGGGAAACTTTAGTCTTCCTTCAGGTACTGAGAAGCGTTGTCCTTGGTGACCTTGACGTAGTCGACCCAGTAGTACTTCTCAACATCCTTGCCCTCGACGAACAGCTTGGTAGCCTCGGCAGCCTTGGTAGCCTGACCCACGTCGTCGTTCAGAACGGTACCGGTCATGTTGCCATCGACAACGTTCTGCACAGCCTCTACCAGAGCATCGACGCCGACCAGGTAGACGTCCTTGCCAACGGTGCGGCCAGCCTGCTGGATGGACTGCAGAGCGCCCAGTGCCATTGCGTCGTTGTTGCAGAAGACGACTTCGATCTTGTCGCCGTACTGAGACAGAGCGTTTGCAACGTCCTGCTGAGCGGTGGTCTGATCCCAGTTATCCAGGTACTCGTACAGGCACTCAACTTCCTTGCCGGCATCGGTCAGAGCCTTGATGGAGTACTCGGTACGGTACTGAGCGTCGATGTTCTCGGGGTCGCCCTTGCACATGATGTAGGTGACCTTGCCGTCGCCGTTGATATCGCCCTGAGTCTCGGTCTCGAGGATCAGCTCGCCCTGATAAGTACCGGACTGACGTGCGTCAGCACCAACGTAGCAGCACTTGTCTGCGTAGGAGTCCAGAACGCTCTTGTCGGGCTCACGGTTGATGAAGACGATAGGAGTCTCAGAGGGCTTGACGGTATCAACGATGGTCTGTGCGGAAGTGGTCTGGACAGGGTTGATGACCAGCACGTCCACGCCCTGCTGCAGGAAGGTGTTGATCTGCTCGGTCTGGGTGTTCTGGTCGTTCTTGCCGTCCATGATGGTGACGGAGTAGCCCATGTCCTTCAGGTAGCCTTCCAGATCAGCACGGTACAGGGTCATGAAGTTATCAGCAAACTGATAGATGCAAACGCCGACGTTGGCGGAGCCGTTGGTAGCAGCGGCAGAAGCAGCGGTGGAAGAAGCAACGCTGGAAGCAGCGGTGCTGGTGGAGGAAGAGCCGCCGCAAGCGGTCATAGCAGCGGTAGCGCCCACAACAGCGGAAGCCTTCAGGAAGTCGCGACGAGAAATCATTTTCATAATAGTAATCTCCTTCATTTGTGTGTCACAGCATATTCACAGACGCATTTGTCGCATGTGTCCGTAATCCCTGACAGTATTATACCCTTGTATGGGGGTGTTCCGCAAGAGAATAAGTTCACAATATTGGTGCAAATGTTTTGTTACGTTTCTACAAAAGCGGACCAAAGGTTACAAAATCTTTTCGCGAATTATCACAACTTTTCATGCCGATGCAACCAACATACAAATATGATGAAGGTATGTAAAAAAACATGCTTGAACATGACTGAATGTTGCATGACTGCTAAAAAACCGCGAAAAGGGGCGATACATTTTTTGAAAGATATTTTCAGGGATACTACACAGCGGAAAGAAAACGCCTTTTATACACTCTTACCGGGCAAGAAAAACAACACGGGTCGAGAAAAATGTTTACTCCCCGGGTGGGGCGGCACTGTACCTTTATAGTAACAGGGCGGTCAGGGCGCAGCGAACGTTTTTGGTGGCAGTGCCCGAAATACGAGCGGCCGTTTTCTGCGTGCTACGCCGACCGGGAAGATAAAACTGACGGAACTGCGTTGTGCCTTGAAAGCATAAAATATACAACAAGGAAAATAACTGCACAAAAATACTCGCTGGCCCCACAAAAGTGCACACTGTCGGGCACGGCGGGCGGGTGATATCCTGTGTACAGAGCCCGGGACACCGGACGAAAGGAGGAAAAACATCATGGGGCAGACAAAGCCCGCCGCCGGGCTGAAGAGCCTGAACCGCGCCGCCGACACCCTGAGCACCCTGCTGGCGCAGGAGGTGAAGGAGCTGAACGAGCGGCAGAAGGCCGCCCGGCGGGAGAACACCCCCGACCCCGGGATGATGAAGGGGCTGAAGGAGGCTACCGCCGTGCTCAAGGATCTGGCGGGTGTGGTAAAGACCCTGAACGATCAGGGCACGGAACTAGAAGGGACAGAGTGCGGCGTGGTGCTGCTGCCGCCGGTGGAACAGGAGGAGAAGGAATGAACAGAACCGAGCGGGCAGTCATTGTGTGGAAGCCGCAGCCCCGGCAGCTGGAATTTATGCGCAGACCGGAGCCGGAGGCACTGTACGGCGGCGCGGCGGGCGGCGGCAAGAGCGATGCGCTGCTCATCGAAGCGCTGCGGCAGGTGCATATCCCGCATTACCGGGCACTGATCCTGCGCAAGACCTACCCACAGCTTTCCGACCTTGTGGATAAGAGCCAGATGTACTACCGCCGGGCTTTCCCGGAGGCGCAGTACAACGCTACCTCCCATGTATGGGTCTTTCCCAGCGGGGCGAAGATCTGGTTTGGCTCCATGCAGTACACCAAGGACCGCACCAACTATCAGGGCAAAGCCTACGATTTTATCGGCTTTGACGAGCTGACCCACTTTGAGTGGGACGAGTACAGCTACATGATGAGCCGCAACCGCCCCACTGGGCCGGGCACCCGGGTGTACATGCGTGCCACCACCAACCCCGGCGGCATCGGTCACGGCTGGGTGAAGGCACGGTTCATCACGCCTGCCCCGCCCGGCACCCCCATTGTGGAAACCGTCACGGTGCGCCTGCCGGACGGCACCGACCAGCAGATGGAGCGGGCGCGGGTATTCATCCCGTCCAGCGTGTTCGATAACCCTGCCCTGCTGGCCAACGACCCCGGGTATCTGGCAAGCCTTGCCAGCCTGCCGGAGGCGGAAAAGCAGGCGCTGCTCTACGGCAGCTGGGACAGCTTTTCCGGGCAGGTGTTCACCGAATGGCGCAACGACCCGGCACATTATCAGGATCAGCGCTGGACCCACGTCATTGCGCCCTTTGCCATCCCCAAGCACTGGCCCATCTGGCGCGGGTACGACTTTGGCTTTTCCAAGCCCTTTTCGGTGGGGTGGTATGCGGTGGACGAGGAGGGGCGGCTGTACCGCATCAAGGAGCTGTACGGCTGCACCGGCCGCCCCAACGAGGGCCTGCGCATCGACCCGGTGGAGCAGGCCAAGCGCATCCGGGAGGCCGAGCAGAACGACCCGCTGCTGCGGGGCAGGGTGATCCATGGAGTGGCAGACCCCGCCATCTTTGACGAGAGCCGGGGCGAGAGCATTGCGGCCATGATGGAGCGCAGCCCGCATTTTTTGCACTGGCAGCCCGGGGACCACACCCGGCTGGCAGGTAAGATGCAGTTTCACTACCGGCTGCGGTTTGCGCCGGACGGGCGGCCGATGCTGCAGGTGTTCAGCAGCTGCAAGCACTTCATCCGCACCCTGCCGAACCTTGTGTACGACGAGAGCAATGTGGAGGATATCGACACCCGGCAGGAGGATCACATCTACGACGAGTGCCGCTATGTGCTGATGGAGCATCCCATCAGCCCGCCCGAGGCTTCTGCCGCGCCGCCAAGGCCGGACGACCCGCTGGAGCTGCACCGGCAGGCGCGGTTCTACCGCATCTGAAAAAACAGGACAGAAAGGAAAGAACTATGGAAGATACAAGAGCAGAGAGCCTGCCCATCGGCGCGGCAGAGGCGGCGGCTGCATTGCAGACGCTGCAGCGCTACAAGGCAGGCAAGGCGGCGCTGGACAAGCGCCTGATCGATAACGAATTGTGGTTCCGCATGGGACACTGGAAAAACTACCGCGACCCGCTGATGCCCGGCAAGGCGCAGCCTTCCAGCGGGTGGCTGTTCAACAGCATCGCCAACAAGCACGCCGATGCCATGGACAACTACCCCGAGCCCATGGTGCTGCCCCGGGCGGCAGACGATCAGGCCACAGCGCAGGCACTTTCCAGCGTGCTGCCGGTGGTGCTGGAGCAGGCGGATTACGAGCAGGTGTACAGCGATGTCTGGTGGCGCAAGCTCAAGCAGGGCACTGGCGTTACCGGCATCTTCTGGGACCCGGCGGCGCGCGGCGGGCTGGGCGACATTGCAGTGCGCAGCGTCAACCTGCTCATGCTCTACTGGGAGCCCGGCGTGCAGGATATTCAGGACTCGCCGGATCTGTTCCACCTCAGTTTAGAGGATACTGCCCGGCTGACCGCGCAGTATCCGCAGCTGGCGGGGCACGCCGCCGGGGTGGTGGACGTGCCCCGGTACATCCACGAGGATGGCCAGACCACCGCCAACAAGAGCGTGGTGGTGGACTGGTACTATAAGCGCCCGGACGAGAACGGCAAATTGCGTCTGCACTACTGCAAGCTTTGCAACGGCGTGGTGCTGTATGCCAGCCAGAACGACCCGGCGCTGGCGGCGCGCGGCTTGTACGACCACGGCAAGTACCCCTTTGTGTTCGACCCGTTGTTCGTGGAGGAGGATTCCCCTGCCGGGTTCGGCTACATCGACGTGATGAAGGACTGCCAGAATGCCATTGATAAGATGAACCACGCCATGGACGAGAACGTGCTGCTGGCCTCCCGCCAGCGGTATGTGCTCAGCGATACCGCCGGGGTGAACGAGGAAGAACTGGCCGACCTGAGCCGGGACATCGTGCACGTTGTGGGTCGCCTGAACGAGGACAGCTTCCGTCCGCTGCAGACGGCGGGCTTGCAGGGCAACAGCCTGAGCTACCGCAACAGCCGCATCGAGGAGCTGAAGGAGATCAGCGGTAACCGCGACCTGACGCAGGGCGGCACCACCGGCGGCGTGACCGCCGCCAGCGCCATCGCTGCCTTGCAGGAGGCGGGCAGCAAGCTGAGCCGGGATATGCTCAAGAGCGCCTACCGCGCCTTTGCAAGGCAGTGCTACCTTATCATTGAACTGATGCGGCAGTTCTACGACGAGCAGCGGGTGTTCCGCATCACCGGGCAGCGCGGCGAGAGCGAATTCGTGCCCTTCTCGGCGCAGGGACTGCGCGCAAAGCCCGTGCCCGCCGTGGGCGGGGTGGAGCTGGGCAGCCGGGAGCCTGTCTTTGACATCGTGGTCAGCGCCGCCAAAAAGAGCACCTTCAGCCGCCTGTCCCAGAACGAGACCGCCAAGGAGTGCTACAAGCTGGGCTTCTTTGACCCCGCCAACGCGGATGCTGCCCTTGCGGCGCTGGAGATGATGGACTTTGAAGGGGTGGAAAAGGTGCGCGCCCGGGTGCGGCAGAACGGCACGTTGGCGCAGCAGCTGTTGCAGCTGCAAGGGCAGATGGCAAGACTGTCTGCCGCTCTTGCGCAGCAGCCCGGCGGCACCCAAACGGCGCAGGACACTGCCGGCCTGACAGCACAGCTGCCGGTGGCGGCGGCTGCCCGCGCCATGAACTGGAACGGAAAGGAGGTGAAGTGAGATGATCAAGGTATGTTACAGTGAACTGGACGGCCCCAAGGGCTTGAGCCTGCGGCTGGAAGCCGCAGGTCACGCGGGCTACGCGCCCGCCGGGCAGGACATCGTATGCGCTGGCGCAAGCACCCTGATGCAGGCGCTGGTGTACCTGCTGGCAGGGGAGGAGAGCGCCCGCAGCGATGCATAGGACGAGCCGGAGGGCCCGCGCCTTGCCGTGGCAGCACAGGCCCCGGTAGCGCCGTGGGTGCAGGGCGCATTTGAACTGGCCAAGGCAGGCTTTACCCTGCTGGCAGAGCGCTACCCGGACAATCTGCGCTTTGCGGATGTGAGCCGCAGCGGACAGCAGAGTATGATGGACTTGCAGCTGTTTGCAGAAGGGGAAACCGCCCCCGCGTTGAGCCCGGAGCAGACCCGGCAGGCTGTGGCTGCGGGCACCCTGAAACCGGAACCCCCCGCTGCGCAGCCGGAAGCGCCCCGGCAGACCCCGGCAGAGCCGGAGCCGCAGCCGGAAACACCCGCAGAGCCGGAGCGCCCGGTGCTGCCGCCCCTGCCGCTGCCGGTGCAGAACACGGTGCACAGCCTGCACGCCCGCTGGGCGGCAGAGGAAGCGGCCATGCGCCGCAGCCAGCCGGGCTTTGACCTGAAAGCAGAGCTGAAGAACCCGGAGATGCGCCGTCTGATGCAGCTGCCCGGCATGCGGGTGCAGGACGCCTACCGCCTTGCCCACTACGAGGATGCCCTGCGCACCACGGCACAGATCGTGGAGCAGGGGGTAGTGGAGCGGGTGCAGCAGCGCGCTGCGCGTCCGCTGGAAAACGGCCTGCGCCCCGGCGCTGCCGCCTCGGTACGGCCGGACGTAGCCGCCATGACCCGCGCCCAGCGGGAAGCTTTGGAGCGCCGTGTGCTGCACGGTGCACAGATCGAACTTTAACCTGACAGGAGAAAGGAAAAAAGCATGATGAATTTTAACATCCAGCTGTTTGCGGACGCGCAGACCAACACCACCGGCACCATGTCGGTGGAGATGAAGACCTTTTACGAGAAGCGCCTGATCGATCAGGCAGAGCCGCGCCTTGTGCACGACCAGTTTGCGGATTACTACCCTGTGCCCCAGAACGGCGGCAAGACCATCGAGTTCCGCAAGTACGACAGCCTGCCCAAGGCCAGCACCCCGCTGACCGAGGGCGTTACCCCCAACGGTCAGGCCCTGAACGTGACCAGCATCACCAGCGACCTGCACCAGTACGGCGGCTGGACCCCGCTGACCGATGTGCTGCAGATGACCGCCATCGACAACAACGTGGTGCAGGCTACCCGCGTGCTGGCAAGTCAGGCTGGCCGCACCATGGACAGCATCACCCGCGATGTGCTGGCGGGCGGCACCAATGTCATCTACGCCCCCAAGCTTGGCGCAGACGGTGCCGAGACCGCCGTTACCAGCCGCAAGGCGCTGGACAAGAGCTGCACCCTGACCCCGAAGCTGTTCTTTCAGGCGGCAGCGCAGCTGGGGGCGATGAACGCTGACCCCATCGGCGACAGCTACGTTGCCATCATCCACCCCTATGCGGCCTATGACCTCAAGACCTGCAAGGAGTTCATGGAGGTGCACAAGTACGCCGACCCCGACACCATGTTCCGCGGCGAGATCGGCAAGCTGGGCAACATCCGCTTTATCGAGACCAGCGAGGCCAAAATCTGGAAGGACGACACCTGCCCGACGGGTCTTGCGGTGTTCGGTACGCTGGTGCTGGGCGCCCACGCCTACGGCGTGACCGAGCTGGAGGGCGGCGGTCTGGAACACATCGTCAAGCAGCTGGGCTACGGCGACGACCCGCTGAACCAGCGCGCCTCTGTGGGCTGGAAGGGGATGCGCGCCGCCGAGCGTCTGGTGGAGCAGTACATGGTGCGCATCGAGAGCGTGTCCAGCTACTCTGCCACCGCTGCCGCCAACTAAGGAGGTGCCTATGGCTGAAAAGAATGTGCGCATCCGGCTGTTCAAGGACAACAGCCGCTACAAGGGCGACCTGTTCGTCAGCGTCAACGGCGTGAACTATAAGATCCGCCGTGGCGTGGAAGTGGAGGTACCGCCCGCCGTGGCCGAGGTGCTGGAGCACAGCCAGCGTCAGGACGAGCTGACCGCTGCCCGCATTGCCGCTGCGGAGAACGCGGCGCAGTAAAATAAGCGCTGCCCGGCTGGGAGAAATGCCCCCGGCCGGGCTTTTTATAAAAAGGATGTGATGAGATGACCATAGGAGAGGCTTTGGAGCGTGCCGAGCAGCTGCGCCCAAACTGCCGCATTGAAACCGAGACCCGGCTGCAATGGCTGCGGGAGGCGGACGCATTGCTGCGCACAAAGCTGTTTGACCGCGCCGCCGCCGGGGCGTTTGACGCCGTGGGCGCAGACCGTCCGTGGGAGCAGCCGGTGCAGGACGACCAGACGCTGCTGGCACCGCCGCCCTTTGATGCCCTGTACCCGCACCTGCTGTGTGCGCAGATGGATGCCGCCTTGGGCGAGACCGACCGCTACGCCGGGGAGCAGGCGCAGTACAATGCCCTGTACGCAGAGCTGGCGGTCTGGCTGCGGCAGAACTACCCGCCCCGCAGCCGGGCGCAGTGGCGCTGGTAAGGAGGTGAGGTGATGGTACTGGCAGACAGAATACGGCTTGCCAACACCCGGCAGCTGCTGCGGGCCTTTGGCGGCCTGAACGAGACCTACGGCTGTTCGGAAGCAGAGTACAGCGCCGGAGTGAACTTTTCCACCCGGGATTTCCCCGCACTGAGCACCCGCACCCCCCGCCGCAGACTGCGGGCACTGACCGGGCTGAACGGGATGTATCACCTGAACGGTCTGCTGACCGTCTGCGGACGGGATGTCGTTTATACCCCGGACGATGCCGCCGCCCCGGCGGTGACGAAGCCGGACGCTGTGACCGACGGCCGCAAGGCGCTGGTGGGCATCGGTACAAAGATTCTGATCTTTCCGGACAAGCTGGCCTTTGATACGGCAGACGGCAGCGTTGCCGCACTGGGAGCACTGTGGACGGCGGCGGGCAAAAGCGTGACCTTTGCCCCCTGTGATGCCGCAGGCAAGATCTATCAGGTGGAGGCCTTTGGCCGGGACGAGCCCGCCGAACCGGCAGACGGACAGCTTTTCTTAAAAGTAGAAGATGCCGACCATCCGTGGCGGTACGACAGCACGCTGGAGATATACAGCAAAAACTCCGGCAGCTGGGCAGCCGTCCCGCTGGAATACTGCCGCATCACGGCGGCAGGGCTGGGCAAGCTGTTCCGGCAGTGGGACACCGTGACCGTGCAGGGCGCAGCCGCCGAGGCAGCGGGGCAGAGCCCGGAGCTGAACGGAGACCAGATCGTATATGACGTGGGCGAGGACTGGCTGCGGGTGCGCTGCACCCCACAGGGCGAGTATTTCTACGGCACACTGGTGCAGAACGCCGCCGCCGCCCAGTGGCAGAGCATGGACGGCAAACAGCACCGCAGCGTGGAAGCCGCCCAGACGGTATCCATGGAGCGCCGGGTGCCGGAACTGGATTTTGTGACCGAGTGCGACAACCGGGTGTGGGGCTGCAACAGCAAGGAGAATGTTATCTACGGCTGCAAGCTGGGCGACCCCACCAACTGGTTCAGCTACCGGGGCATCGCCGCAGACAGCTACGCCGTCACCGTGGGCAGCGACGGTGCCTTTACCGGGGCGGCTTCCTGCATGGGCTATGCGCTGTTCTTTAAAGAGAACACCCTGCACAAGCTGTACGGCTCCAAGCCTTCGGATTTTCAGCTTTCCAGTCTGCGCTGCCGTGGCGTAGCCAAAAACGCCGCCCACAGCCTGTGCGTGCTGAACGAGACGTTGTATTATCTCTCGCCGGACGGTGTCATGGCGTGGGACGGCAGTCTGCCCACCAAGGTGTCCGGTGCGCTGGACGCCGCAAAGCTTTCCAACGTGCAAAGCGCCGTGGGCGGCGCGCTGGATGGCCGGTACTACCTGCACATCTCCCGGGAGAGTGCACGTCTGCTGGTCTACGATACCGAGAAGGGGCTGTGGAGCGAGGAGGATGTCTGCTCCTGCGATATGACCAGCACCGGCGGGCAGCTTTATCTGTGGGACGGACAGGCACTGTGGGCGGCAGACCCCACCCGCGAGCCGGACTGGCAAACCACCGACGGCGTGGAAACGGACATCCCCTTTGAGCTGGTCACCGGCGATGTGGGGCTGGACGGCACCGAGCAGCGGTATCTCTCCCGGCTGACTTTGCGGCTGGACGCTGAGTGCACCAGCACAGTAGAAGTGGCGGTGAGCTATGACGGCGGCGCGTGGGAGACAGTGGCCTCCCTTGCCGCCCAAGGCAGCCGCCGCAGCTATGACCTGCCCTTTGTACCCCGGCGGTGCGGGTCGCTGCGGCTGCGGCTGCGCGGCAAAGGGCAGATCACCCTGCGCGGACTTGTGCGCACCATCGCCCCGGCAAAGGGAAAATTATGGGAGGAGGATGCCTCATGGCAAGCATGAACGGCCTGAGCAAACTGGGCCTGCCCAAGTTCAGCGATAACATGGACCCGGAGGATGCCCGGGCACTGCGCAGCTATCTGTACCAGATGCAGGAGCAGCTGCAGTATGTACTGACCAATCTGGATACGGAAAATATGTCCGATACCCTGCGCAGCAAGCTGCAGGGACTATAAGAACGAAAGGAGAATTATATGGCATCCAAAAAGAAGGAGGAACTGCTGCAGCCGGAGGTGCAAACGCAGGCACAGCCCGCTGCGCAATCCACTTACAGCGCCGAGGGGCTGAACAGCCGCGCCGATGTGGAAAAGGCCATGGCAAACGTCAGCTACCGCCCCGGTCAGCAGATGACCGATGCGGCCGACGCCCTGAAGCAGTGGCAGCAAAACCGCCCCGCAGACTACCAGAGCAGCTATCAGGATAAGATCAACAGCCTGCTGGGGCAGCTGCTGGAGCGGGAGAATTTTCAGTACAGCTACACCCGCGACCCGCTTTACCGCCAGTACGAGCAGCTGTATACCCAGAACGCCCACAACGCCAGCGCGGACGCGGCGGCGCAGGCCGCTGCCCTGACCGGCGGTTACGGCTCCAGCTATGCCACCAGTGCGGCGCAGCAGGCCTATCAGCAGCAGATCGGCGGGCTGGCCAGCGCCATCCCCACCCTGTACAATCTGGCGCTGGATACCTACCAGAGCGGCGGCGAAGAACTGGTGAACCGGCTGGACCAGCTGAACGGACAGGAGCAGAACGCCCAGACCCTGTACGACCGTCAGCTGCAGGACTATTACACCCAGCTGCAGCAGAAGGGCGAAGCGTACAACGACGCCTACGCCAAGGACTACGGCCAGTATCAGGAGCACCTGAACCGGCTGGACACCCTGCACGGCTACTACACCGCGCAGGAGCAGGCGGAAATCAGCCAGCGCCAGCAGACTTTCAATAACATCATGACGGTGCTGGGCGTCATTGGGGACGTGGTGCAGCTGGCCATTACCGGCACCACCGGTCTGGGCACGTTGGCGGGCAGCCTGATGAACACCGGGTACAACATCTACGCCGGCAACCGCGCCTACGAGGCCGAGCGCGCCGATACCCAGTGGAGCCAGCAGATGCAGGAGAAGCAGCGGCAGGACGCACTGACCCAGCAGCAGTACGACAACACCGCCAGCGAGCGCGCCTATCAGGACGCGCTGAAGCAGCAGGCCTTCAACAACAATGTGACCACCCAGAAGCTGAACATCGCCAAGGGCGAGTGGGCACTGAAGCAGGCTAACGCCCGGCAGAAGGCCGCACAGGCTGCCGGTAAGGCGGCGGCTGCGGGCACAAAGTCCGGCAGCTCCAGCAGCGGAAAGGCCACCGGCAGCAGCGGCTCTGCTTCCGGCGACAGCCGCAGCACTGTCAGCGCCGGGGTGCCCTACACGGCAGCGCTGCTGCGCAGTCAGGGCAAGAACGATGTAGCCATCACCTCCGCCCTGCGGCAGGAGGGCTATACCCCCGCCCAGATCGCAAAGATCCTGCAGGAGATGAATAAATAAGAGAAAAGGCACCCCGGCAAAGCAGCTGCTTTGCCGGGGTGCCGTACTTTTTGTAGTATCCTGCCAAAAAGAAAAAGTCCGCTGTTTTGAACAGCGGACTTT
>OLWD01000648.1_pt1 | contig 15115 bp, 9 predicted proteins | sample 1673971 | NCBI WGS metagenome assembly OLWD01 (sample SAMEA103958136, study PRJEB25191) | human gut metagenome | reverse complement strand
GCCCGTACATCCATGTACCGTACTTTTCTTCGTAATACTCCAGCGGTTTCAGCAGGCGTATCATGGCGACGCCACATTCATGCTTCAGTTGTTCCATTTATATATTTACTAATGAGTTATTACTTCTTTTAAAAACGCGTTATTTATGTTCTGAGAACATATCATCTGTCAAGGGCAAACGCATTATCTGTTTTACCCATACACATCATCCGCTTCCGGTCATTCCACCGTTACCGACTTGGCAAGATTACGCGGTCGGTCTACATCCATGCCTTTACATACGGCTATGTGATAAGCGAGCAGTTGCAAGGGAACCGTAGTTATTAACGGGCCAAGACATTCCATTGTTTCGGGAAGTTCGATACAAATGTCAGCGATTTTACCGATAACCGTATCTCCCTTGGTAACAATCGCTATCACCCTGCCTTTGCGCGCTTTAATTTCCTGTATATTGCTCAGTACTTTTTCGTACAATCCGTTCTGTGTGGCAATAACCACCACCGGCATTTCCGCATCTATCAAAGCAATAGGCCCATGCTTCATTTCGGCGGCCGGATAGCCTTCCGCATGGATGTACGAGATTTCTTTCAGCTTCAAAGCGCCTTCCAACGCTACGGGATAACTGTAACCGCGTCCCAGATAGATAAAATTGTGTGCGTAAGTGAAGATTTTGGAAAGCTCCGCTATACGGTCGTTCAGCTTCAGCACTTCTTTCATCTTTCCGGGAATCTGTCCGAGTTCCCTCACTATGGCGAGGTATTGCGTTTCATCAATCGTACGCTTCTCCCGTGCAAGAGTCAATGCCAACATGGTGAGCACAGTTACCTGACCTGTAAAGGCTTTGGTGGACGCCACACCTATTTCCGGCCCTACATGAATGTAAGACCCCGTATTCGTAGCGCGCGGAATACTCGAACCGATAGCATTACAGATGCCATATATAAATGCACCACGGCTTTTGGCAAGTTCTATGGCAGCCAGCATATCGGCTGTCTCCCCGCTTTGCGAAATGGCAATCACCACATCACTACTGTCAATCACCGGGTCCCGGTAACGAAATTCCGAAGCATACTCCACTTCCACCGGAATGCGGCAGAAACTCTCTATCAGATGTTTGCCTATAAGCGCAGCGTGCCACGACGTGCCACAAGCCACAATTACAAAACGTTTGGCAGCAAGCAGACGTTCCTTATAATCTATAATGGCGGAAAGCACCACGTTAGTACCCTCCAGATTAATGCGTCCGCGCATACAGTCATGAATACAATCGGGTTGCTCAAAAATCTCCTTCAACATGAAATGCGGATAACCGCCCTTCTCCAACTGGCCGAGATTGAGCGCCACCGTCTTTACCTCGTGCGGACACTCCACATTCTTGAGATTCACCACTTTCAGTTTCTCCCCACAACGAATAACGGCTATCTCCTCATCTTCCAGATAGACCACCTTGTCCGTATATTCCACAATCGGAGTGGCATCGGATGCCAAGAAGAATTCATCCTGCCCGATACCCACCACCAACGGACTGCTTTTGCGCGCAGCAATAATCTCATCAGGATTCTCCCTGTCGAGCACGGCAATGGCATATGCACCGATAACCTCCTGCAAAGCCAGTTGCACGGCAGTCAGTAAATCGATGCGGTTTATAACCTGAATGTATTCTATGAGTTGTATCAGTACCTCGGTGTCGGTACTACTTTTAAAAGTATAGCCTTTGGCTTGGAGTTTGTCTTTAAGGGCGGCGTAATTTTCAATGATACCGTTGTGAATAAGAGCGAATCTTTCGGAAGAGGAATAATGGGGATGAGCGTTAACGGAACAAGGTTCTCCATGTGTAGCCCAGCGGGTATGTGCAATACCTATACTACCGGAAATATCTTTTTGAGTAACGAAAGTTTCTAAATCCGAAACCTTTCCTTTCGTCTTGTACACGTTCAGTTGTCGGTCATCACTGATTAATGCTACCCCTGCACTATCGTATCCGCGGTACTCCAACCGCTTCAAACCTTTGATAAGAATGGGGTAGGCTTTTCTTTGACCTATATAGCCTACTATTCCACACATAATATATCAGTATTTGATTTGCGCTGCAAAGATATATATTCTTTAGAACATAAAGTTAACCTTTTCACTATTTATTTGTCAAAAGAGTAGAAAAAAGTTATTTTATTATCAAAAAGACAAGGAAAATAATATTTTAAAAGCAAAAGGTCTAATTTATAATCTTAAAGCAAACAGACGAAATCTGATTTAAGATTAGAAGAAAACAAAGGGTATTTTCTATCAGATTATAACTTCATCCCCCGGTGTAAGTATTTAGCAAGGCACAAATCGAGGAATATTGTTATCAATTTGAAACTAAATATATATATTTGCAAAACATTTTGATACAACAAATAGGTATTACATAAATTAGAGTAAACCAAAAATGGAAAACAAAGAGCTTTTTAACAACAAAACAAAGGAACAACCCGCACAACGACAGCCCATGCAGTTGGGCCTGTACGATGCCACCAATGAACACGACGCTTGCGGTGTGGGAATGTTAGTGAACATTCACGGCAGCAAATCACATGAATTGGTTGAATCCGCATTGAAAGTATTGGAGAATATGCGTCATCGCGGAGCGGAAGGTGCCGACAACAAGACCGGAGACGGCGCCGGCATCATGTTGCAAATACCGCACGAATTCATCCTGCTGCAAGGCATCCCCGTTCCCGAAAAAGGGAAATACGGAACAGGACTGCTTTTTCTTCCGAAAGATGAGAAAGACCGGGCAGCCATCCTGAGTATCATCATTGAAGAAATAGAGAAAGAAGGATTGACGCTGATGCACCTGCGCAATGTGCCTACCTGCCCCGAAATACTGGGTGAGGCCGCACTTGCCAACGAACCCGACATCAAACAAATCTTCATCACCGGATTTACGGACAGTGAAACCGCCGACCGCCGTCTCTATATAATAAGGAAAAGAATAGAAAACAAAGTACGCAGGTCGGATATAGCCGCACGAGAGGATTTCTATATCGTGTCGCTGTCTACGAAGAACATCATCTATAAAGGTATGCTCTCTTCCCTACAGTTACGTAACTACTTCCCCGACCTGACAAACAACTACTTCACCAGCGGACTGGCTCTGGTGCACTCCCGTTTCAGCACCAACACCTTCCCTACATGGGGACTGGCACAGCCGTTCCGTCTCTTGGCGCACAACGGTGAAATCAATACCATACGCGGTAACCGCGGCTGGATGGAAGCGCGTGAAAGCGTCCTGTCCTCTCCCGCCCTTGGCGACATCAAAGAACTGCGTCCCATCATCCAGCCGAACATGAGCGACAGCGCCTCGCTGGACAACGTACTGGAGTTCCTTGTCATGTCCGGCCTCAGCCTACCGCATGCCATGGCAATGCTCGTACCGGAATCCTTCAACGAAAAGAACCCCATCAGCGAAGACCTCAAGGCCTTCTACGAATACCACTCTATCCTCATGGAACCTTGGGACGGACCTGCCGCACTACTCTTCAGCGACGGACGCTATGCGGGTGGTATGTTGGATCGCAACGGTCTGCGTCCCGCACGCTACCTTATTACGCACAACGACATCATGGTAGTGGCAAGTGAAGTCGGCGTAATGGATTTCGAACCGGGCAACATCAAAGAGAAAGGTCGTCTGCAACCCGGCAAGATACTTTTGATAGATACCGAGAAAGGCGAGATTTACTACGACGGCGAACAGAAAAAGCAACTTGCCGAAGCCAAGCCCTACCGCACTTGGCTCGCCAGCAACCGCATCGAACTGAACGAACTGAAAAGCGGGCGCAAAGTGCCCCACAACGTGGACAACTATAACAGTATGCTACGTACGTTCGGCTTCTCCAAAGAAGATGTCGAGAAAATCATCCTACCCATGGCATCCAACGGCGCCGAGCCTGTCAGCGCAATGGGTAACGACACCCCGCTTGCCGTACTTTCCGACAAGCCGCAGCTACTATACAATTACTTCCGCCAACAGTTTGCGCAAGTCACCAATCCGCCTATCGACCCTATCCGCGAAGAGTTGGTAATGTCTCTCACCGAGTACATCGGCGCAGTGGGCATGAACATACTGACACCCAACGAAAGCCATTGCAAAATGGTACGGCTGAACCACCCCATCCTGACGAATGCGCAATTGGATATTCTCTGCAACATCCGCTACAAAGGCTTCAAGACCGTAAAGCTGCCGATACTGTTTGAAGTCTCCAAAGGACGTGCAGGACTGCAGGAAGCGCTTGACCGCCTGTGCAAGGAAGCCGAAGAGTCCGTCACCGAAGGCGTGAACTACATTGTACTGACCGACCGCAACGTAGATACCGTCCATGCCGCCATCCCCTCATTGCTTGCCGTATCGGCAGTGCACCACCACCTCATTTCGGTAGGAAAGCGCGTACAGACCGCATTGGTCGTGGAAAGCGGCGAGATACGCGAAGTGATGCACGCCGCACTGCTCCTCGGATTCGGTGCAAGCGCACTGAACCCCTATATGGCATTTGCCGTACTGAACGAACTCGTTGCCAAGAAAGAGGTACAGTTGGACTATGCCACCGCAGAGAAGAATTACATCAAAGCCATTTGCAAAGGCCTGTTCAAGATTATGAGCAAAATGGGTATCAGCACCATCCGCTCCTACCGGGGCGCAAAGATATTCGAGGCTGTCGGGCTGAGCGAAGAATTGAGCAACGCTTACTTCGGCGGATTAAAATCGGCTATCGGCGGCATCCGTTTGGATGAGGTGGCACGTGACGCCATCACTTTTCACGACGAAGGAGAAGCGATGAAAAAGGAAGAAACGCGCATGAAGAATGATGGTGGTGAAGCTCCCCTATTGCCGAACAAAGGACTGTACGCATACCGTAAGGACGGAGAAAAGCACGCTTGGAACCCAGAGACTATCAGTACCCTGCAAATAGCTACTCGTCTGGGCAGTTACAAGAAATTCAAAGAGTTTACCCGCTTGGTCGATGAGAAAGAAAAGCCTATCTTCCTGCGCGACTTTCTCGACTTCCGTCACAACCCCATTTCCATAGACAGGGTGGAACCGGTGGAAAGCATTCTGAAACGTTTCGTTACGGGCGCCATGTCTTTCGGAGCCATCAGTCAGGAAGCGCATGAGGCAATGGCGGTTGCCATGAATAAACTGCACGGGCGAAGCAATACGGGTGAAGGCGGTGAAGATGCCGCACGCTTCGGAACTGAAATGTGCAGTGCCATCAAACAGGTAGCATCCGGACGTTTCGGGGTCACTACGGAATATCTGGTGAATGCCGACGAAATACAGATAAAAGTGGCACAAGGCGCCAAGCCGGGTGAAGGCGGCCAGTTGCCGGGATTCAAAGTAGACCAAGTGATTGCCCGCACGCGCCACTCCATTCCAGGTATTTCATTGATTTCTCCCCCGCCCCATCACGACATCTATTCCATCGAAGACCTGGCACAGCTTATCTTCGACTTGAAGAACGTCAATCCGAAAGCCAAAATCAGCGTGAAGCTGGTAGCCGAAAGCGGTGTGGGAACTATCGCCGCAGGTGTGGCGAAAGCCAAAGCCGACCTCATCGTCATCTCCGGCGCCGAAGGCGGTACAGGCGCATCACCCGCAAGCTCCATCCGATATGCCGGCATCTCGCCCGAACTCGGACTGAGCGAGACGCAACAGACACTGGTACTGAACGGGCTGCGCGGACAAGTGCTGCTGCAAGTGGACGGACAACTGAAAACCGGACGCGACGTAGTACTCATGGCCATGCTCGGTGCGGAAGAATACGGTTTCGCCACCGCTGCCCTCATCGTATTGGGATGCGTGATGATGCGCAAGTGTAACCAAAACACATGTCCCGTAGGTGTAGCCACCCAGAACCCGGAACTGCGCAAACGTTTCATCGGCCGTAGCGAATACCTTGTGAACTACTTTACCTTCCTTGCCCGCGAAGTACGCGAGTATCTGGCAGAGATTGGAGTGGAAAAACTGGATGATATCATCGGGCGTACCGACCTCATCATCCGCAGACCGGATGACGGCATCAAGAAACATCAACTCATCAACTTCGACAAAGTACTGGCGCGTGTGGACAACGGAGCCGCCATCCGCCACATCATAAACCAGCAACACGGCATCGACCGCGTAAAAGACGTGGAAATGCTGAATGCCGCCGCCAATGCCGTAGACGAACAGAAAGAAGTTTCTCTCGAATATACCATCGCCAACACCGACCGCGCCTGCGGTGCGATGCTCTCCGGCGCTATCGCCGCCAAGTACGGCGCAAAAGGCCTGCCCGAACATACACTGAACGTCAAGTTCAAAGGCTCGGCCGGACAGAGTTTCGGAGCATTCCTCGTACCGGGTATCAACTTCAAGCTGGAAGGTGAGGCCAATGACTATCTGGGCAAAGGGCTGAGTGGCGGACGTATCGCCGTACTACCCCCTGTACGCAGCAACTTCGAGGCCGAGAAGAACACAATTGCCGGAAACACCCTTCTGTATGGTGCAACCAGCGGCGAAGTATATATCAACGGTCGCGTAGGCGAACGCTTTGCCGTCCGCAACTCCGGTGCAATAGCCGTTGTAGAGGGTGTGGGTGACCATTGCTGCGAATACATGACCGGCGGACGTGTAGTGGTGCTCGGACAGACGGGACGTAACTTTGCCGCAGGTATGTCCGGTGGTGTGGCCTACGTCTGGAACAAAGACGGAAACTTCGACTACTTCTGTAACATGGAAATGGTGGAACTAAGCCTCATTGAAGAAACCTCATACCTCAAGGAGTTGCACGAACTCATCCGCCAGCATTATCTCTACACCGGTTCCAAACTGGCGCGCATCCTACTCGATGACTGGACGCACTACGTAGACGAGTTTATCCAAGTAGTCCCTATCGAGTACAAGAAAGTGCTGCAAGAAGAACAGATGAAGAAGCTGCAACAGAAGATTGCGGATATGCAAAGAGACTATTAAATTAAAAATTGAGAATTGAGAATTAAAAAATACAGAATAGTGCGTACTTACAAATTCCACGTTCTTTTTAATTTTCGATTCTCTGAGTATTATTTCTTAATTTTCAATTTTTAATTCTCAATTTATCAATCATGGGCGATTCAAAAGCATTCTTAAATATCCCCCGCCAAGAAGCGGGCTACCGTCCGATACACGAACGTATCACAGATTTCAGCCAGGTGGAACAGACGCTGAACAGTCACGACCGCAAGCTCCAAGCCTCACGCTGTATGGAATGCGGTGTACCTTTTTGCCATTGGGCATGTCCGTTGGGCAACAAGCAACCGGAGTTTCAAGACGCACTCTGCAAAGGAAAATGGCGCGAAGCCTATCAAGTACTGAACGAGACGAATGATTTCCCCGAATTTACGGGACGTATCTGCCCCGCACTTTGTGAGAAGTCATGTGTGCTGAAACTCTCCTGCGATGCTCCCGTAACCATCCGCGAGAATGAGGCAGCCATTGCCGAAGCCGCTTTTCGTGAAGGATATATCGTGCCTGTCCGCCCCGAACGCAATGGCTGGAAAATAGCTGTCATCGGTGCAGGGCCTGCCGGGCTGAGCGTTGCCGCACGGCTGAATGCCCGTGGCTACGAAGTCACGATATTCGATTCCAAACCGATGCCGGGCGGACTGCTTCGCTACGGTATTCCCAATTTCAAACTACCCAAAGAAGTGATAGACCGTCGCATGAATGTACTGAAAGCCGAAGGTATCCGGTTTGAAATGGGTGTCTGCATCGATATGCAGAAGCTGCCCGCAGGTTTCGATGCTTACGCCGTCTGCACAGGCACTCCCACTGCCCGTGACCTTACCATCCCCGGCCGTGAACTGAAAGGTATCTACTTTGCCCTCGATATGCTGGCTCAACAGAACCGTATCCTCGACGGAGAGACATTCCCGAAAGAGCAGCTTGTCAATGCCCGTGGCAAACGGGTGCTTGTCATTGGCGGTGGCGACACAGGCTCGGACTGCATCGGCACGAGCATCCGCCAAGGAGCTACGAGCGTGACACAAATAGAAATCATGCCACAACCACCCGTAGGCCACAATGACGCTACGCCCTGGCCGCAATGGCCCGTTGTCCTGAAAACCACTTCCAGTCACGAAGAAGGATGCACACGCCGCTGGTCACTGGCATCCAACAGATTCATCAGCAAGAACGGAAAGGTTTGCGGCGTGGAAGTGGAAGAAGTGGAATGGCTTCCGGCAAAAGACGGTGGCCGCCCCACCATGAAACCTACGGGTAAGAAAGAAGTCATTGAAGCCGATATGGTGCTGTTGGCTATGGGCTTCCTCAAACCGGAACAGCCGACATTTGCAGAGAATGTATTCGTGGCGGGAGATGCCGCCAATGGTGCAAGTCTCGTAGTACGTGCACTGGCTGACGGTCGCAAAGTAGCCCGGCGGATTGACCAATACTTCAACCGGTAGTTTTGCGGCAACGAAAAAAGTTTCAAAGAGGGATACCAAGAGTTTCAACGCATGAAACTTTCTGTCCCCCGGTGTGAAACGACTCGTTTCAACGCTTGAAACAATCCGTTCCAACGGACGAAACTGCCAGTCTCACCCGATACAACTAACATCATCCCGATATCAACTTCTAAAACAACTACAACCATGTGTGGAATAGCAGGTATTTTCAACATAAAATCCCAGACTCCGGAACTCAGGAGTAAAGCTTTAAAAATGGCACAGAAAATCCGCCATCGCGGACCGGACTGGAGCGGTATTTATGTAGGCGGCTCCGCAATCCTTGCACACGAGCGGCTTTCTATCGTCGACCCTCAATCGGGTGGGCAACCTCTGTACTCGCCCGACCGCAAGCAAATCCTTGCCGTCAACGGTGAGATATACAACCACCGCGATATCCGTGCACATTACGCCGGAAAGTACACCTTTCAGACGGGTTCGGACTGCGAAGTCATCCTCGCCCTCTACAAAGACAAGGGCATCAATTTCCTCGAAGAACTGAACGGTATCTTCGCCTTTGCCCTCTACGATGAAGAGACGGACGATTACCTCATAGCCCGCGACCCCATCGGAGTGATACCTTTATATATAGGCCGTGACAAGGAAGGCCGCATCTACTTCGGCAGCGAACTGAAAGCTCTCGAAGGCTTCTGCGACGAGTACGAGCCTTTCCTGCCCGGACACTATTACCGGGGACGTGAGGGTAAAATGCACCGCTGGTACACTCGCGACTGGATGCAATACCTTGCCGTAAAAGACAACTATCATACTGGTTACCCTGACGTCAATGCCACAACCTACCAAACTCAGGTTTCTGCCGTACATGATGCCCTCGAAGCCGCCGTACAGCGCCAACTTATGTCGGACGTACCTTACGGCGTGTTGTTGTCCGGCGGGCTGGACTCTTCCGTAATCTCGGCCATCGCCAAGAAATACGCCGGAAAACGTATTGAGACGGACAACAAGGCAGATGCGTGGTGGCCTCAACTCCACTCTTTTGCAGTAGGCTTGAAAGGTGCTCCCGACCTCATCAAAGCACGTGAAGTGGCGCAATACATCGGCACTATCCACCATGAAATAAACTACACCATTCAAGAAGGGCTGGACGCCATTCGCGATGTCATCTACTTCATCGAAACCTACGACGTAACCACTGTCCGCGCATCCACGCCCATGTACTTGCTGGCGCGTGTCATCAAGAGCATGGGCATCAAGATGGTACTTAGTGGTGAAGGTGCGGACGAAGTATTCGGCGGCTACCTCTACTTCCACAAAGCGCCCACACCACAAGCCTTCCATGAAGAAACAGTACGTAAGCTCTCCAAACTGTACCTTTACGATTGCCTGCGCGCCAACAAGAGTCTTGCCGCTTGGGGCGTGGAAGGACGTGTCCCGTTTCTCGACAAAGAATTTCTGGATGTAGCCATGCGACTGAATCCTGCCACGAAGATGTGTCCCGGAAAAGAAATTGAAAAGAAAGTGGTTCGCGAAGCCTTTGCGGATATGCTGCCCGAAAGCGTCGCATGGCGTCAGAAAGAACAATTTTCTGATGGTGTGGGTTACAGCTGGATTGATACGCTGAAAGCTGTCACTGCCGCTGCCGTCAGTGATGAACAGATGCGGAAAGCCTCCGAACGCTTCCCCGTAAACACACCGATGAACAAAGAGGAATACTACTACCGCACTATTTTCGAGGAGCACTTCCCCAGCGAGAGTGCCGCCCGCAGTGTACCCAGCGTACCGAGTGTAGCCTGTTCCACCGCCGAAGCATTGGCATGGGACGTCTCATTCCAAGGGAAAAACGACCCTAGCGGACGCGCCGTTGCCGGTGTGCACGAAGAAGCCTACAAGGACTGAACCTTAAAAAAAGTAACCACACGGCAAATGCAACGGATTTTTAATATACTTTCTGTTTCATATTCGTAAGCTTATGCTACCTTTGCGAAAGAACGATGAAAATAATTAATTCTAAAGCCCATGAAACTGAAAAGCCTTATTATCACTTCCGCCCTGCTACTTGCCGCTTGTGGCTATACACAGGCACAGTCCACCCAAGTCATTGCTCACCGCGGCTTCTGGAAAACAGACGGTTCGGCACAGAATTCCATTGCCGCACTGGTGAAAGCCGACTCCATAAATTGTTACGGTTCCGAGTTCGATGTATGGCTCACCGCCGACAACCAACTTGTAGTAAACCACGATAGCACTTTCAAGGGAGTGAATATGCAGAAATCCACCGCACAACAGTGTACCGCCGTCATACTGGACAACGGAGAGCAACTCCCCACCCTGCGGCAATACTTGGAGAAGGCCGGACAACTGAAAACGCGCCTTATTCTGGAACTGAAATCCCACAAGACACCCGAACAGGAAACACGTGCCGTAGAAAGTATCGTGAAGATGGTGAAAGACATGGGATTGGAGAACCGCATGGAATACATCGCTTTCTCGCGACACGCCACCAAAGAATTTATCCGTCTTACCCCCAAAGGAACTCCGGTATATTATCTGGAAGGCGACCTCTCTCCCAAAGAACTGAAAGAATGGGGATGCGCCGGACCCGACTATCACTTCAGCGTATTCAAAAGACATCCCGAATGGATTAAAGAGTCCCACGACTTGGGCATGAAAGTAAATGCTTGGACCGTAAACGATGCCAAAGACATGAAGTGGTTGATTGACCACGGTGTGGATTTCATCACTACCAACGTCCCCGTAGAACTGCAAGAAATATTACAGTAAAAGCATCAGCTTACAATACATTTAGAAAGTTATTATAGACAAGCTGCTTCATTCTGAAAACAATGAAGCAGCTTTTATATTTCAAAAAGGTAGTAATAAGCGAATAAAACAATCATTTTTATTATTCCCCCGCAAGAATACGAGAGCATTATATTACAATCTTTACGAATATAGCATCATATACTTTTAAATTGAAAGGGAAATCATATATATTTGCACTGAATGAAAGCAGGAATAGAAATAAATAGAAAACAGATATCAATATAGATAAAAATAATCCAAAACGTCGTATATTTGCAGTGAAATAAGACAAAAGGATACAATCAACTAACCAAGTAAGTACAAAATGACAAGAAGCATAAAGTTTACCAAGATGCATGGCGCAGGAAACGACTACATATATGTAGACACTACCCGCTATCCTATCGAGAACCCGGAGAAACTCTCGAAGAAATGGAGCGCACCGCATACGGGAATCGGCAGTGACGGTCTGGTACTTATAGGGCGCTCCGACAAAGCCGATTTCAGCATGCGCATTTTCAATGCGGACGGTTCGGAAGCCAAGATGTGCGGCAATGCCAGCCGATGCATCGGCAAATACCTTTATGACTACAAGCTGACTTCCAAAACAGAAATCACACTCGATACCCTGTCCGGCATCAAGATTCTAAAACTACACGCGACAGGCGATAAAGTAGACACTGTAACCGTTGACATGGGTATTCCGTCTGACGAACCCGTGAACTATGACGGCAAGGGGAGCAAGCCGATGACAGAACATCCCATCGAAATAGACGGCATACGCTATACGGGTACTACCGTATCCATGGGAAACCCGCATCTGGTAATCTTCGTGAACGACATTACGAAGGCAGACCTCTCCTCTATCGGCCCCAAACTGGAGAATCACCCTCTCTTCCCCGACCGCATCAATGTGGAGTTTGCCCAAGTATTGGAAGAGGGAAAGATAAGGATGCGCGTATGGGAACGGGGTTCGGGCGTCACCCAAGCCTGTGGAACAGGAGCCTGTGCCACAGCCGTAGCCGCTTTCCTCACAGGACGTGCCGGAAGAAAATCAATCATCGTCATGGATGGAGGAACACTCACCATTGAATGGGATATAGCCACCAAGCACGTCTTTATGACGGGAGAGGCAACCAAGGTGTTCGAGGGAGAGATGGAGACGGATGAAGAATTATGAATGAGTATACGCTTTTGTGCCACATGGCAATTCTTCATTATCAATTCATCATTATCAAATAATTAAACCAACAGAGATATGGCATTAGTTAATGAACATTTTTTGAAACTGCCCGGAAGTTACTTATTTTCGGACATAGCTAAGAAGATTAATACTTTCAGGATAACGCACCCTAAAAAAGAAGTCATCCGTCTGGGTATCGGAGACGTTACCCGTCCGCTGCCGCAAGTTTGCATCGAAGCGATGCACAAGGCAGTGGATGAGATGGCTGATGCCAAGACATTCCGCGGATATGGTCCTGAACAGGGTTATGACTTTCTGATTGATGCCGTTATCAAACACGATTACGCGACACGCGGCGTTCATTTCAGCCCACAGGAAATCTTCATCAACGACGGAGCCAAGAGCGATACGGGAAACATAGGCGACATACTCCGCCATGACAACAGTGTGGGAGTAACCGACCCTATCTACCCCGTCTACATTGACAGCAACGTAATGTGCGGACGCGCCGGCATATTGGAAAAAGACGGCAAATGGAGCAATGTAACCTATATGCCCTGTACGGCCGAAAACAACTTTATCCCCGAAATACCGGACAAACGTATCGACATCGTCTACCTCTGTTACCCCAACAATCCTACGGGTACTACCCTTACCAAACCCGAACTGAAAAAGTGGGTGGACTATGCCCTTGACAACGACACGCTTATCCTATTTGATGCCGCCTACGAGGCTTTCATCCAAGAGGACGATGTGCCCCACTCCATATACGAAATAAAAGGGGCGAAAAAATGCGCCATCGAGTTCCGCAGTTTCTCAAAGACAGCCGGATTTACAGGCGTACGCTGCGGCTACACCGTAGTACCGAAAGAACTGACCGCCGCTACGCTGGAAGGTGAACGTATCTCCCTCAACAAACTGTGGAACCGCCGCCAATGCACCAAGTTTAATGGTACAAGCTACATTACCCAGCGTGCCGCCGAAGCCATCTACACCGCAGAAGGCAGACGGCAGGTAAAAGAAACGATTGACTACTATATGAACAACGCCCGCACCATGAAAGAAGGACTGGAAACATCCGGGCTGGAAGTGTACGGCGGTGTGAACGCTCCATACATCTGGCTGAAAACCCCGAACGACATAAGCTCTTGGCGGTTCTTCGAACAAATGTTGTACGAAGCCAATGTAGTGGGTACTCCGGGTGTAGGCTTCGGGCCAAGCGGTGAGGGATATATCCGCCTGACCGCTTTCGGCAAACACGAAGACTGTGTGGAAGCCATAAAACGCATCCGCAACTGGCTGAAATAAAAGTGAAGAATATAAACATCCTACTATTTAATAGTTCAAGCACAATACTATACTAACAGAACCGGACTGATCATCCGCAATTTTTCTAACTAAAAAGGTAAGAAGGTATGAAAACAAGAAACACAAAATTAGGAGTAATAGCAATAACGTTACTATCAGCTGCAATGCCTTTCACGGCAAAGGCACAGGACAAAGTAAAAGCATCCGTAGGCGCAGACATCGTAAGCGGCTACATCTGGCGCGGACAAGACTTGGGCGGTGTAAGCCTTCAACCCAACGCATCCATCGCCTATAAAGGTTTGTCTTTGGAAGCATGGGGATCGGTAGGTATTGAAAAGACAGATGCCGACGGTTACGATGCTAAAGAGTTCGACCTCACACTGGGCTACTCCACCGGTGGTTTTAGCGTATCAATTACTGATTATTGGTATAATACCGGAGCAGGTTACTTCCACTACGGTGCCCACAATACAACCCACCTGTACGAAGCCCAAGTGGGTTACGACTTCGGACCGGTAGCAGTAAACTGGTACACCAACTTTGCCGGAGACGACGGTGTCAAGGAGAATGGTGACAGAGCCTATTCATCCTATATTTCCATAGCCGCTCCGTTCAAATTGGGCGGACTTGACTGGACAGCCGAAGTAGGCGCCACTCCATGGGAAACGGACTTCTACGGAGCAAGCGGATTTGCCGTATGCGACGTCAGCCTCGGAGCTACAAAGGATATCAGGATAACCAATTCATTCTCCCTGTCACTCTTTGCCAAAGCTACTTGGAATCCCTGTTCGGAAAGAGCATACTTCGTAGTAGGATTAAGTTTTTAAGAACAATAAAACACTTAAGGTATGAAAAAGATTGAAGCTATCATCCGCAAAACCAAATTCGAGGAAGTGAAAGACTCACTCCTCGAAGCAGATATCGAATGGTTCTCTTATTACGATGTAAGAGGTATCGGAAAATCCAGACAAGCCCGTATTTACCGTGGTGTACTGTACGACACCAGTTCCATCGAACGTATCCTCATCTCTATCGTTGTACGCGATAAAAACGCAGAAAAGACAGTACAAGCTATCATCAAAGCCGCACAAACCGGCGAAATCGGCGACGGCCGTATCTTCGTCATCCCCATTGAAGACGCTATCCGCATCCGCACCGGAGAACGGGGTGACATTGCCCTCTATAATGCCGAACAGGAAAGATAACCGGCAGCACTCAACCCACAGGATTTTCATTGAGCGGCGTGCTCAGTGAAAAACAAAATACAAGTACAACTAAAAACCCAAAAGATTATGGACAAATATATGAAGAGGTTGTGTCAAAACGTTGGCACAACCTCATTTATATTTTAAGTTCTGCTAT
>OLWD01000642.1_pt1 | contig 15280 bp, 9 predicted proteins | sample 1673971 | NCBI WGS metagenome assembly OLWD01 (sample SAMEA103958136, study PRJEB25191) | human gut metagenome | reverse complement strand
GGCGAACGCCCTTCCATACGCATCAATAACCCTGATGTAGCACTGAACATACACATTGCCGAAGACAAATGTACTTTGTCACTCGATAGTTCCGGCGAATCATTACATCGCCGCGGTTATCGCCAGGAGGCAGTAGAAGCTCCGTTGAACGAAGTACTGGCAGCCGGTATGATTTTAATGACCGGCTGGAGAGGCGAATGTGACCTGATAGACCCGATGTGCGGTTCGGGAACTATTCCTATCGAAGCAGCCTTGATTGCACGTAATATCGCTCCGGGCGTATTCCGCAAAGAATTTGCTTTCGAAAAATGGAATGACTTCGACCAAGAATTATTCGATACGATTTATAACGATGATTCACAAGAACGTGAATTCACACACAAAGTATACGGATATGACAATAACCCGAAAGCCAATGAAATTGCAACACATAATGTGAAAGCAGCAGGACTGAGCAAAGAGGTAATCTTAAAAATACAACCGTTCCAGCAATTCGAACAACCGAAAGAAAAGAGTATTATCATCACCAACCCTCCTTACGGTGAACGTATTTCGACAAACGATTTATTAGGTTTATACCAAATGATTGGCGAACGACTGAAACATGCATTTGCCGGAAATGATGCATGGATATTGAGTTATCGTGAAGAATGCTTCGACCAGATCGGATTGAAACCATCAGTCAAAGTACCGCTGTTTAATGGTGCTTTGGAATGTGAATTCCGCAAATATCAATTGTTTGACGGCAAATATAAAGAGTTCCGCACTGAAAATAAAGACAGAGATTTCAAACCACGACGCGAAGATACTCGTCCCCGTCGCAACAGTGAAAGAGTGGAATACGGAGAACGGCGCGAACGACGCAACTTTGACGACAAACGCGAAGGACGTGGAGATTTCAAGAACAGAGACAGAAAAGACAGAGGAAACGAAGAAAGAAAAGAATTCAAACCACGCTTTAAAAGAGAGGAAAAATAGTAAAAAAATAACCAACCTGAGATTCTGATTCAGAAATTCAGGTTGGGGAAAAATAAGAAGCTATGAAGAATATTATACTAAAAAGTCTACTTATATTAATGACATCATGTATCTCTACTATGAATGTTATAGCGCAAGATAAGAAAAGTTTTACTCTCGAAGATTTGATGCCGGGAGGAAACAATTATTTCAATCTGCAACCCAAGAATCTGCATGGACTGAAATGGTGGGGAGACGTATGTGTCAACGCCGACATAGAAGAGGTAAAAGCGGTGAACCCGACCAACGGAAAAGAGACTGTTCTCTTCACCTTACAAGACACAAATGACTTACTGGCAGCCAAGGAACTGGGAAAGATGAATCATTTATACAATGTATCTTTTCCATATGCCGAAAAGTGGATGCTGATAAACACATCTACCCACAAAGTGCTGATTGACTGTGATAAAAAAGAAATAATATGGAGCCAGCCCATCGCTGCCAAAGCAGCCAACCAAGACTGGAACAAAGACAGCCGTTCGCTGGCTTATACCATTGCCAATAATTTGTTTGTAACCACAGCAGACGGTAAAACCCACCAAGTAACCGATGAACCCAAAGGCATCGTATGCGGTCAAAGTGTACACCGTCAGGAATTCGGTATTTATAAAGGTACATTCTGGAGTCCGAAAGGAAACCTGCTCGCTTTTTACCGCATGGATGAAACAATGGTAACGGATTACCCGCAAGTGAATACCACTACCCGTATCGCCACCCTCGAACCGGACAAGTATCCGATGGCAGGAATGACCAGCCATAAAGTTACCGTGGGAGTTTACAATCCTGCAACCGAAAAAACTGTTTACCTGAAAGCCGGTGACCCGACCGACCGCTATTTCACTAACATCAGCTGGAGCCCGGACGAAAAAAGCGTTTATGTGATAGAATTGAACCGTGACCAAAATCATGCAGAACTAGTGCGGTACAATGCAGAAAACGGAGAAAAAGATGCCGTGCTCTATGTGGAAGAACATCCCAAATATGTAGAGCCGCAACATATACTCACGTTCCTACCCTGGGATGAAACAAAATTTCTCTACCAAAGCCAACGTGACGGATATAACCATCTGTATCTGATGGATACACAATTGAAAGCAGAACCGACCTCATTCCGTACCGAAACAGATGGAACTTGTTATGAATATACTCATGTGAAGCAACTCACCCAAGGCACATGGTTAGTGAAAAACATTTTAGGTTTTAACCCTAAAGCCAAAGAAATCATCATCATGAGCACTGAGGTTTCTCCGTTACAGAGCAACGCATACGCCGTGAATGTAAAAACCGGAAAGCGCCGTCTCATCGGAAATAAGGATGGGATGCACAATGTACAACTGTCGGCAAGCGGTAAATATGTGATAGACAACTATACTTCTTCCACAGTCCCTCGTAATATCGACATTGTTCCTACTTCGGGTAAAGGAAAAAATATCAATTTGCTGACTGCTGCCAATCCGATGGATGCTTACAATATGCCCGAAATCACCCTTGGCACCATTAAAGCGGCCGACGGCAAGACAGATCTTTATTATCGTTTGATAAAACCGGTAAACTATGACCCCAACAAGAAATATCCGGCAGTCATCTATGTTTATGGCGGTCCTCATGCACAGATGATACACAATGTACGCAACTATGGTGCAGGAGGATGGGATATTTACATGGCCCAGCTGGGTTATGTAATGCTGACTGTCGACAGCCGCGGCAGTGACAATCGCGGACTGGAGTTTGAGAACTGCACCTTCCGCCAATTGGGTACAGAAGAAATGAAAGATCAGGTAAAAGGAGTGGAATTTCTGAAATCACTCGGTTATGTAGACGAAAACCGCATCGGTGTACATGGTTGGAGCTTCGGCGGCTTCATGACCACCAATCTCATGCTGACCTATAATGATATCTTTAAGGTAGGTGTAGCCGGTGGTCCGGTTATCGATTGGGGGTATTATGAAGTAATGTATGGCGAACGCTATATGGACAGTCCGCTCAGCAACCCGGAAGGCTATAATAAAGCAAATCTGAAATTAAGAGCCGGCGACCTGAAGGGACGGCTGATGCTGATTCATGGTGGTGAAGACCCCACCTGTGTACCACAACACAGCTACACCTTCCTGCGTGCATGCATTGATGCAGGTACACATCCCGACTTCTTCATCTACCCGGAAGACGGACACAATATGTTCGGCCGTGACCGTGTTCACTTATACGAACACATCACCCGCTATTTTGAAGACCATCTAAAATAATAAATTCAATATCAGAATATGAAACTGTTACTATTAGGCTCAGGCGGACGCGAACACGCCCTGGCATGGAAGATTGCCCAAAGCCCCAAGATTGAGAAACTGTATATAGCTCCGGGAAATGCCGGAACAAGCGAGGTAGGCGAAAATGTAGCTATCAAAGCCGACGACTTTGCAGCCATCAAAGAGTTTGTAGTAAAAAACGATATAAACATGGTAGTGGTAGGTCCCGAAGACCCACTGGTCAAAGGAATATACGATTACTTCAAGAATGACGAAGCACTGAAAAACGTACCTGTTATCGGTCCGTCAAAGGCAGGTGCCGTACTGGAAGGAAGCAAAGAATTTGCAAAAGGATTCATGCAGCGTCATCACATTCCGACTGCCGGTTATAAGAGCATTACTGCCGCTAATCTGGAAGAAGGTTTGGCATTTCTCGAAACACTGGAAGCTCCGTATGTACTGAAAGCCGACGGACTGTGTGCAGGCAAGGGGGTATTGATTCTGCCTACACTGGAAGAAGCCAAGAAAGAATTAAAAGAAATGCTGAGCGGTATGTTCGGTGATGCTTCCGCCACTGTAGTCATTGAAGAGTTTCTGAGTGGCATCGAATGTTCCGTATTCGTTCTGACAGACGGAAAGAACTACAAGATTCTGCCCGAAGCAAAGGACTACAAACGCATAGGTGAAGGCGACAAAGGTTTGAATACCGGTGGCATGGGTAGCATTTCTCCTGTTCCGTTTGCCGATAAGGAATGGATGCAAAAGGTAGAAGACCGCATCATCCGTCCCACTGTGGAAGGACTGGCTGCCGAAGGCATCGAATACAAAGGTTTCATCTTCTTCGGTCTTATCAATGTAAAAGGTGAACCGATGGTGATTGAATACAATGTCCGCATGGGCGACCCTGAAACAGAAAGCGTGATGCTTCGCATCAAGAGTGATTTGGTAGAACTCTTTGAAGGAGTGGCTGCCGGCAACCTGAATGAGAAGACATTGGAAATAGACCCGCGTTCTGCCGTATGTGTCATGCTGGTATCGGGCGGATATCCCGAGCACTACGACAAAGGCTTTGCCATCAACGGGCTGGATGCTGTTGAAGACAGTATCGTATTTCATGCCGGAACCGCATTGAAAGACGGAAAGGTAGTAACTAGCGGCGGACGTGTCATTGCAGTCAGCTCATACGGTGCCGATAAATCAGAGGCATTGGCCCGGTCTTTTGCCAATGCCAAGAAGATTGATTTCGAAAAGAAGTATTTCCGCTCGGATATCGGATTCGACCTTTAATGGTGTCATAGTTGAAAAGATAATGCATGACAGGCTATAATAAACTCCAGACAGAGATAGCGACGGGAAGGTTAACCCTTCCCGTTGTTATCCTTATATGCCTGTTTTTATGGGGAGTCAGCATTCATTCATGGAATGAATTGATTAGTTTTATATCGTGTGCATTGACCGGATACATGATGATTGAAATAAATACAGCCTTCACCCTGATACGAACCCGGACGATGCTGCACGTCAGCCTGTTTGGGTTTATCATATCGGCATGTATGTTTCTTCATCCATTCCATATCTCCAATCTCGTTCCACCGGCATTTATCATTGCTCTGTTCCAATTATTCCGCAGCTACGAATCCGGACAGGCATCGGGGAACATCTTTCATTCCTTTTTCTTTATCGGACTCGGTAGTCTGGCTTTTCCACAACTATTGTATTTCGCTCCTTTGTTCTATATCAGTATGATCAGTTTTCGTTCTTTGTCGGCAAAAACATTCTTTGCCGGACTGGTTGGGCTGATAGTTCCCTATTGGTTTCTCTTCGGCTATGCCTTTTATAACGGTAAAATAGAACTGTTTTACAGCCCATTGCAGTCATTAATACAATTCCAGCCTATCCACTATACCGGTTTTACTCCCGATCAAATTATTTCGTGGGGAGGCATTACATTGATATCACTGACATGCAGCGTGCACTATTTTATAGTTTCCTATTTAGACAAGACGCGTACACGTTTATTCCTCTCATTTCTGATAGCCGTCGAAGCATGGATTTATGCACTAGGTTTGTTACAGCCTCAGCACTTCAATGTGTTGTTGCAATTACAAATCATTATGATGTCCATTTTAACAGGACATTTATTTACTTTAACCCGTAATCGCTTTTCCGGCATCTTTTTCATCATTACATTTGTTACCTTAATAACATTAGCTATTTATAATTTATGGATGCAATTCTTCAATTCCTGATAGACTGGGGGTATTGGGGGCTATTTCTCGGCTCTTTTATTGCCGGCAGTGTTCTTCCTTTCAGTTCGGAAGCTGTACTGGCAGCTTGTGTCGGTCCGCTGGGACTGGACCCGGTAATAAGTATTGCCGCAGCCACAGCCGGAAACGTATCCGGAGGCATGACCTGCTACTGGATGGGACATTTGGGTAACATGGAATGGATAGAGAAATATTTCCATGTCAAAAAAGAAAAAATGGACCGTGCCGAGAAGTTCGTACACGGACGGGGAGCATGGATGGCATTCTTTGCTTTTATCCCCATTTTGGGAAGTGCCATTTCCATCGTACTGGGCATGATGCGTGCCAATATATGGATTGTCATTCTGGCCATGACAATCGGAAAGGTACTTCGATATGCATTGTTGGTTTGGGGAGTGCTGGAAGCCTCCGCTTTAATGAAGTAATTTTATGGAACTGGAACAGACAGCAGACGGCAGTTATACACTCTATGTACCTGAGCTGGATGAGCATTATCATTCGGTAAAAGGAGCATTGACGGAGTCACAGCATATATTCATCGAAATGGGACTGAAGCATTCTCCGGTTGCCGAACCGCGTATTCTCGAAATAGGACTGGGCACAGGCCTGAATGCTTTCCTCACCCTGCTTACCGCAGAAGAGATTCGGAAGAAAGTATATTATACAGGGATCGAACGGTATCCGCTAAGCGAAGATACCGTACATAAATTGAATTATCCCGGCCTCATAGGAAAAGGACACGAAGACGATTACTACGCCATTCACCGTGCCGGATGGGAAACGGACGAGGTACTCTCTCCGTGGTTCACACTCCATAAGATAGAAGGGGATTTTACCCGCCTTTTTCATTCGGAAGAAGCAAGACAGACCTCTCTATCCGGTTATGACATTATCTATTTTGATGCGTTTGCACCCGAAAAGCAGCCGGAAATGTGGGAACAGTCTCTATTCAACTCTCTATATGAAATATTAAACAAAGGAGGTATCCTGACCACCTACTGCGCCAAAGGAATAGTAAGAAGAATGTTGCAGGCAACCGGGTTTACAGTGGAACGTCTTCCGGGACCTCCGGGTGGAAAACGTGAAATATTACGTGCCACCAAATAAACGCTCAATAAATGAAAATATGAAACGAATCGTTCTCTTTCTCGTCACTCTGCTTTGCCTGAGTGCTTGCGGCTCCAAGCAGCAACAGTCCGGCAAAGAGACATTAACCGTTACACTCGAGCCGTTGCGATACTTCACGGAAGTCATTGCCGGAGATAAATATAATGTAGTCAGTATGGTTCCTAAGGGCAGCAGCCCGGAGACTTACGACCCTACTCCGCAACAGTTGGTCAATCTGGACAAAAGTACTGCCTACTTACGCATCGGTTACATTGGATTCGAACAAGCATGGATGGATAAATTGACTTCCAACGCCCCGCACCTCAAGGTATTCGATACTTCTAAAGGTATAGACCCTATCTATGAGGAAGAACACAACCATGGTGACCATCATCATGGAGGAGGCATCGAGCCACACATTTGGAACTCAACCCGGAATGCTGCTATAATAGCTGATAACATCTATGCTGCCCTGTGCCGGTTGGACAGTACCAATGCACCCTATTACAAACATCGTCTGGACAGTTTGCAAGGCATTATCACCCGGACAGACAATGAACTTCGCGAACTACTGCAACATGCAGATACCACTTTTCTTATTTATCACCCGGCATTAAGCTATTTCGCCCGCGATTACGGATTAAAACAAATCAGCATCGAAGAAGGAGGAAAAGAACCCTCGCCTGCTCATCTCAAAAATTTAATCGAGACCTGCCGCCGTGACAATGCTCACGTCATCTTTGTACAGCAGGAGTTTGATACGCGTAACGCCAAATTGATAGCCGATGAACTGGGAGTAGATGTTATCCCGATTAATCCGCTGAGCTATGATTGGCAGGAAGAAATGATAAATATAGCAAAGGCCCTTACCAAATAAAAGTGCTTATGACAAACCATCCTATTATACAACTAAACGATATCTCTGCCGCTTATGATGGAAAGACCGTACTCAGCCGTGTCAACCTGAACGTATATGAGCATGATTTTCTAGGTGTTATCGGCCCTAACGGAGGCGGAAAAACGACACTGATTAAATTAATCCTTGGACTGCTGAAACCGGTATCAGGCACCATCCGTTTTTATAAGAACGGCAAAGAAGTGCCGGAAATAACCATGGGATACCTGCCTCAGTACAACAGCATTGATAAGAAGTTTCCTATCTCGGTATACGAAGTTGTATTGTCCGGACTCAGCAAACAGAAATCATTGTTGCACCGCTATTCCCCGGAACAGCATGAACAGATCAGGAGAATCATTTCCCGCATGGGACTGGAGGGACTGGAAGGACGTGCTATCGGTGAGCTGAGTGGCGGACAACTGCAACGGGCACTTCTGGGACGGGCACTTGTATCCAACCCGGAAGTGGTGATACTGGACGAACCTAACACATACATAGACAAACGCTTTGAAGCAAAATTATACTCTTTGCTGGAAGAAATCAATAAAGAACGGGCGATTATCCTGGTAAGTCACGATATCGGCACTGTCTTGCAGAACGTGAAGACAATAGCCTGTGTCAACGAAACACTGGATTATCACCCCGATACAGAAGTTCCCACCGAATGGCTGGAAGAGCACTTCGGATGCCCCATTGAACTGTTGGGACACGGCAATTTCCCCCATCGCATACTAAAATGTCACTGCCACGAAGACGGGCAGACTGAAAACAAAGATAAATAATTATCTACCGTAAGAGGCTGACCCCAAAAGTATATTGCACTCAGAATGACAGAATGAGCTGCCAAACTTTTCAGCCGGCCTCCTACAGTGGATAATTATGTTTATCACATCTTTACTTTCGTTTTCAAACGGATATCCTTGGAAGAAGCACCTACCCATATCTCAAACTCCCCGGATTCAAACACCCAGTCGGATTTCTTCTCACTGAAATACTGAAAAGCATCTCTGTCCAATGTCACCGAAACATGCTTTGTCTCGCCGGGACGAAGGAATACTTTTTGGAAACCTTTCAACTCCTTCAACGGACGTGCTTCCTTCGAAGCAATATCACGCACATATACCTGAGCCACTTCCGCTCCTTCATAGCCTCCCGTATTCGTTATATTGAAAGAGAGTGCAACCGACTTGTTCTTCTTGTCTATTTCCGTCAACTGCAAATCCGAATACTCGAACGAAGTATAAGACAAACCGTATCCAAACGGATAAAGCGGCTCGACCTGTTTCCGGTCATATCCGCGATAACCCACGAATATTCCTTCATTATAATACACCTTCCGTTCTTTACGTGTCTCATCATAATTGCCACAAGCCGGAGAATCTTCCCATCTCTTTTCTATGGTAAAAGGCAACTTGGCTGAAGGAACCACCTTTCCCGACAGCATTTCGGCAAACGCTCGTCCTCCTGCCTGTCCCGGATACAGCAAATGCACCACTGCCTTTACCCGGTCAATCCACGGGCTCATTCTCACACCGCCTCCGGCATGCAGGCTGACAATAAGATTCGGATTTACCTCAGCCAGTTGATTTATCAATATATCCTGACCGTAAGGCAGTTCAAACGGACGGTCACGTCCTTCCAACTCAATGCTGCCGTCCAGACCGCCACAGAATATCACCACATCTGCCTGACGTGCCAACCGCAAAGCTTCCGAAAAATCAAGATTGCCTTTATAATCATATCCCAAACGAATCTCTGCCGGCAAACTTCGCTGGTTAAGGTATTCCAACTTCACATGCAGCCGTGCCCCCTTCTGACCGTCCACTGCCACTTGCCTGCAATCAAAAGACTGAGAAGCAGAGGCATCCAGGCACAACTTTCCGTCAATCCACAAACGGTATCCTCCTTGTGCGTCAACAAAGAACAGAAGACTGTCATTCCGTTCCACGGGAACATAGCCTTCCCATTCCACACGATAATCCTCGCCCAAACCTTCCTTCGGAGTTCCCCACCAAGAGAAATCCACATGCCGGTCGATTCTTTCCATCACCGGCTCCTTGTCCGAACTTCTTGCAGAGACAGAAGACGAAACAGCAGAAACACCATTATGACTATCTTCCGTTCTTCCCGCCGCCTTCGCCTGTTGCTGCATCAGCTTATCGGGCAAAGCACTGCCGTCGCCTTGCCCCATTTTATAATATTTTGCTCTCAGTCCTTGTTTTCCATCCTCGGTATAAAACTTAGCAGAACGGAACAATCTCGGCTTATATGCATTGGATATTCCTTCCGCATACCACACTTCCGCATCGGGATATTCCGCCTCTATCCCTTGCAGAACAGAAGTAACATGCCAAGGATGTACCTTAGAACTGCCACCACCCCCATAAGTAGTGCCGTTTACATTATTCTGCCTGTCCGTCACCAGGTTATAACAAGCATTGGGTCCGATTACTGCAATCTTAGTCACCCGCTTCAACGGCAACAGGTTATCTTCATTCTTCAGAAGAATCATTCCCTCCTTGGCTGCCTCGTATGCCATTCGGTTGGCTTTCGGGTTATAAACAGGAATAGTCCTATCCAACTGCGGGCGGTCAAAAAATCCCATTTCGATGCAGGTTCCGTAAATCCTCCGTACCTTCTCGTTAATAGTCTCCTCCGTCACCACTCCCTGTTCAATGAGAGGTAACAATTTCTCTCTGACAAACCAGTCGTTACTGCCCATCTCAAGGTCAAGTCCATGGTTGGCAGCCTTGTCTGCCGAATAGGTACATGCCCAGTCGGACATCAGCATTCCTTTAAATCCCCATTCCTTCTTCAATATATCGATAAGATATTTATTTTCCGTACAATATACGCCGTTCAACAAGTTATAGCCGGTCATCACAGCTTTCACCCCCGCCTTTTGCACTGCTGCCTTAAATGCCGGCAAGTATATCTCTCGCAACGCACGCTCGGACACTTCCGAACTGACCCTATAACGGTCGTACTCCTGGTCATTGGCTGCAAAATGTTTCACGGTGGCTATCACACCCCTTTCCTGCACCCCCTTGATGAAAGGAACAACCATCTCCGAAGACAGATAAGGGTCTTCACCCATGTATTCAAAGTTCCGGGCCCCCTTTGAAGCTCTGTAAGTGTTCACTCCCGGCGCCAAAAGGAAGTGAATGCCCCGGGCACGCCATTCCTGTCCGTAGCAGTCGCCTACCCGGGCTGCCAAGTCCCTATTCCATGATGCCGCCAAAGACAATGCCGACGGAAAGGCTGTCGCCTTGCCGAACAATCCCCATGAAGCAAGCCCCAAAGGTCCGTCCGCCAGTTTGAAAGCAGGTATACCCAATCGTTCGCAAGGATGAAGATAGAAATCCTGATAACCTGCCAACAAGTCTATCTTTTCTTCCAGTGTCATCCGACGGACTAAATCTTCCACTCTCTCCTCCACCGGCAAGTCTGCCCGGCGGAAAGGATAATCCTGAGCACTTATCTTCCATACAGAAGTACATAACAAAATGCAACAAGCGACAATTACTCTATTCATGAAATTCATATTCTTTAGATTTAATAAGTGAGGCGAAATTACAAAAAAAACTCTAAGACTGACAGTCGTAACACTAAATAACAGACATTCAGACGGTAAATAACTATTTCTTTACTATCTTTGTGCCCATCGAATGTTAACGAAACAAATATAATTTCATGAAACAGTACAAATTAGTAAACAATCTGGTTGGTTGGGTTACTTTTGTCATCGCAGCAATTACCTATTGCATGACTATTGAACCGACTGCCAGCTTCTGGGATTGCCCGGAATTTATCACTACCGGCTACAAACTTGAGGTAGGACACCCCCCCGGCGCACCTTTCTTTATGCTTACCGCCAACTTATTCAGCCAGTTCACAAGCGACCCCGGCCAAGTGGCCCGGATGGTAAACACCATGAGTGCCCTGATGAGTGCAGCGTGTATCTTATTCCTGTTTTGGAGTATCACACACCTCGTAAAAAAACTGGTATGCCCCGACGATAACGAAATGACATTGGGCAAACTCATTACTATAATGGGTTCGGGTCTTGTGGGAGCTTTGGCTTACACATGGAGCGACACCTTCTGGTTCAGTGCCGTAGAAGGTGAAGTATATGCCTATTCCAGCCTGTTCACAGCAGTGGTATTCTGGCTTATCCTGAAGTGGGAAAGCGTGGCAAACGAACCTCACAGTGACCGTTGGCTCATTCTGATAGCCTATCTGACAGGACTTTCCATTGGTGTGCACTTGCTTAACTTACTGTGTATCCCCGCCATTGTATTGGTTTACTATTACAAAAAGAACCCCGATGCCAACCTGAAAGGCAGCCTGCTTGCCTTAGCCGGCTCGATGGTGCTGGTGGCTGCTGTACTTTATGGCATCGTACCGGGCGTAGTGAAAGTGGGCGGATGGTTTGAACTACTGTTTGTCAACGGATTAGGAATGCCTTTCAACAGCGGATTGATTGTTTACATCATCCTGTTGGCCGCCTCCATCATTTGGGGAGTATATGAAAGTTATGTGGAAAAGAGCCGCAAACGCATGAACATCTCCTTCCTTGTCACCATTGCCATGCTGGGCATCCCATTCTACGGACACGGATGGAGCAGCACGTTCATCGGCATCATTGTCTTGGCAGCATTAGGTATCTACCTGTTTGCCAAGCTGGACAAAAAATACCAAATCAGTGCACGCACGCTCAATACCTCTTTGCTTTGCATCATGATGATTATGGTAGGTTATTCATCCTACGCGCTCATCGTGATTCGTTCCACAGCCAATACACCGATGGATCAGAACTCACCGGAAGATATCTTCACGCTGGGTGAATATCTTGGCCGCGAACAATACGGAACCCGTCCTTTGTTCTACGGACAGGCCTACACCTCAAAACCGGCACTGAAGGAAGTGGACGGCGGATGCGTGTATGATGTGACAGAAGGAGCTCCGGTATATCAACGGAAAGAAAAAGCTACTCCCGACGAAAAAGACAGCTACGAAGTGGTTCGTCATAAAACAGAATATAAATATGCACAGAATATGCTGTTCCCGCGTATGTACAGTGATGCACCCGGTCACCCGCAAGCCTACGAAGACTGGCTGGGCGGCATCAAAGGCGTGCAGGTTCCTTACGACCAGTGCGGACAGATGGTGATGGTGAAAGTCCCGACCCAATGGGATAACATCAAGTTCTTCTTTATCTACCAGTTGAACTACATGTACTGGAGATATTTCATGTGGAACTTTGCCGGACGCCAGAATGACATACAGGGACAGGGTGAAATAGAACATGGCAACTGGATTACCGGAATACCGTTTGTGGACAAGTTCCTGGTGGGTGACCAAAGCCTGCTCCCCTCCGACCTGAAAAACAACAAAGGGCACAATGTATTCTATTGCCTGCCGTTGATTCTGGGACTTATCGGTCTGTTCTGGCAGGCTTACAAGACAAAACGTATCACGACTCCGAATGGGGAAGAGATAGAAGAACCGATAGGTATCCAGCAATTCTGGATCGTATTCTTCCTGTTCTTCATGACCGGTCTGGCCATCGTGCTTTATTTGAACCAGACCCCGATGCAGCCCCGCGAACGTGACTATGCATACGCAGGTTCGTTCTATGCATTTGCCATCTGGATAGGCATGGGTGTGGCGGGTATTGCCCAATGGCTGCAAGGCAAACTGGGTGAGAAACCGGCTTCCGTCATTGCAACTGTAGTTTGTCTGTTCGTACCCATCCAAATGGTGAGCCAGACGTGGGACGACCACGACCGCAGCAACCGTTATGTGGCACGCGACTTCGGACAAAACTACCTGAGCACCGTACAGGAAGAAGGTAACCCGATTATCTTTACCAATGGTGACAACGATACTTTCCCCTTGTGGTACAACCAGGAAACGGAAGGTTTCCGTACCGATGTACGTGTATGTAACCTGAGTTACCTGCAAACGGACTGGTACATCGACCAAATGAAGCGTCAGGCATACGACTCCCCGGCAGTGCCTATCGAATGGAGCCGTCTGGAATATGTACAGGGGCATAATGAAGGAGTGGCTGTACGTCCGGAAGTGATGGAAAGCATCAATAACTTCTACAAGCAGAACCCGGAAGAAGCCGCCAAGGAATTCGGAGACAACCCGTATGAATTGAAAAATATTCTGAAATACTGGGTACGCTCACCCAAAGAAGGTTTACAGCTGATACCGACGGACAGCATCGTCATCAAGCTGGACAAGGAGGCAGTGAAACGCTCGGGCATGATGATTCCCGACTCCCTGCATGGTGAAATCCCCGATTACATGAGTATCTCCCTGAAAGGCAAACGTATGCTGTACAAGAGCGAGCTGATGATGCTTGAGATGCTGGCAAATACCAACTGGGAACGTCCGTTGTACATGGCTATTACGGTGGGTAGCGACAATCATCTGAATTTGGGCAACAACTTCATGCAGGAAGGTCTTGCCTACCGCATCACCCCGTTCAACACCACCCGGCTGAACGCACGCATCGACAGCGAGAAAATGTACGATAACCTGATGAACAAGTTCAAGTTCGGAGGAATCAACAACCCGGATATCTATATCGACGAGACTGTGATGCGTATGTGCCAGACCCACCGCCGTATGTTTATACAGCTGGCTACCCAGTTGATAAAAGAAGGCAAGAAAGACAAGGCGTTGAAAGCCCTTGACTACTGTTCGGAAGTAATCCCAAGCACCACCGTGCCCCACGATTACATCATGAGCAGTTCAAAAGAAATGGCCGACGATTATCTGGCGTTAGGTGAAAAAGAAAAGGGAGAAGCCATTCTGAATGATCTGGCAAACAAATCGGTGGAATACATCACCTGGTACCTGAGTCTGAATGACCAACGTCTGCAAGGTTCATACGAGGACTGTCTGCGCAATTTCTATATTCTGGATGAAATCAACAAGAGCCTTGCCCGCGCAAATGCTGCCGGCGGTGTACAAGGTGAAGGTGAACAACAGAAAAAATCAGATATGGCAAGCCACTATGCCAAGAAGTTTGAAGACCTCTATGAGGTGTTCAACAAACGTGTAGGCGGCGGAGCAGGCAGAAAGTAAATAAAAGGTGTGGATTCTGCGGTGAATCCACACCTTTATATTTGTATAACCAACAAAAGCACACACATTCATGTTTATAGAACAACCCCCGCTGATACTCCGCTGGCTTTATCCACGCGCCTTCTGGCGAATGGACAAGAATGAAAAAGCGGTCTATCTGACTTTCGATGACGGGCCGATTCCCGAAATCACACCGTGGGTACTCGATTTATTAGACAAGTACAATATTAAGGCTACCTTCTTTTTGGTGGGCGACAATGTGCGCAAGCATCCCAAGGAATTCCAGATGATTGTAGAACGGGGACATCGTTTGGGAAATCATACTTTTAACCATATCCGGGGATTCGAATACCGAAGCAAGAACTATCTGGCCAATACGGACAAAGCAAACGAGCTGATCCATACCAACCTGTTCCGTCCGCCACATGGCCACATGCGCTGGATGCAGTACATGGTGCTGCGGCATAAATACCAGATCGTAATGTGGGACTTGGTTACCCGTGACTATAGCAACAAGCTGAATGGAAGACAGGTACTGAGGAAGGTAAAACATTATGTGAGGAATGGCTCCATCATTACTTTCCATGACTCCATCAAGGCAGAGAAAAACATGAAATACGCCTTGCCCCGGGCCATAGAATGGC
>OLWD01000628.1_pt1 | contig 15572 bp, 16 predicted proteins | sample 1673971 | NCBI WGS metagenome assembly OLWD01 (sample SAMEA103958136, study PRJEB25191) | human gut metagenome | reverse complement strand
TTTGAAATCGGTTTCAAACCGGGTATTGCCATCAAACTGAATGACAAGTTCAGCGTACTTGCCAAATGCGGTTTCCTGGGCTACAGAGACGACTATATGAATGCCGGCAGCGGTTACGGCTTCAACTTCACCAGCGAAGACCTCTCATTCGGCTTCCACTACGAATTCTAATCAATACAAACCGATGTATATGCAGAAGGGATGCTTTCAGGAGCATCCCTTTTTTATTGTTCTCACATGATAAAATGCAAATCGGTTTCTAATTATTCAAGCATTATAAATACGCACACCCAAATTATTCGTATTTTTGCACATCGTTTATAAAATATGCAAACATGAAGAAGTTCGTAAAAGGAGTCCGGTTTGCTCCTAAAAACTATTCCGATGAAGTAGAAGCCAAGATACAGCATTATAAAAGAGAAGGATACAAATTGCCGTCACGCCATCTGCTGCGTACGGAAGAGCAACTGGCAGGCATACGCGAAAGCGCAAGGATAAACACCGCCCTGCTCGATTACATCTCGGAGAATATCCGCGAGGGAATGTCCACGGCAGAGATAGACCACATGGTATACTGCTTTACGACAGACCACGACGCCATCCCCGCTCCCTTCCTGTACGAAGGCTTTCCGAAGAGCGTATGCGTCAGCATCAACGATGTGGTGTGCCACGGCATCCCCAGCACAAAGGAATTCCTGCGCAGCGGAGATATTGTAAACGTAGACGTGTCCACCATCTACAAAGGGTATTTCTCCGACGCATCGCGCATGTATATGATCGGGGAAGTCAGCCCCGAAATGCAACGTCTGGTGCAGGTGACCAGGGAGTGCCGCGACATCGGCATACAGGCTGCACAGCCCTGGGCACGGTTGGGCGATGTGGGCGCCGCCATCCAGGAGCATGCCGAGAAGAACGGCTACAGCGTGGTGCGCGACCTTTGCGGGCATGGCGTGGGTATCAAGTTTCACGAAGAGCCGGACGTGGAGCACTTCGGCAAACGCGGCACGGGCATGCTGATAGTACCGGGCATGACGTTCACCATCGAGCCGATGATTAACATGGGCAGCTACGAGGTGTTCATTGACGAAGCCGACGGCTGGACGGTGTGCACGGACGACGGTCTGCCTTCCGCCCAGTGGGAAAGCATGATTCTTATCACCGAAGACGGAAACGAGATACTGACACAATAGATGCAAGACGGCAGGCCGCAAGATGTCCCCCGGCGCGGTACACTCCGTACCAACGGTTGGTACTCCTTGTACCACGCTTTGGTATTGTCTGTACCAACCGTTGGTATTCTTCATACCAACTATTGGTATTTCCCGTACCGCCCGATGGTATTGCCCGTACCGCCTGCCGAAACTTTATTTCCTTATATGCAATTATGAATATCATCCTATTACCCGCCGGGATTATCGCAGGAGCCGTTATCGGCTATCTGACGGCCGGCAGAAAAGCCGCTGCCCTGAAGACTCAGGTAGAAGCCGCCGGAGAGCGTGAAGCCCTGCTGAACCGCACCGCCGAAGAACGCATCGCCCGCGAACGCTCCATTGCCGAGGAACGTTTGCAGGAAGCCGCCCGCCAGGCTTCGGAACGCCTGGACGCACAGGAGCGGCTGTTTGCCGAACGCCTCGCCGAACAGGCACGCAGTTTCAACGAACGCCTTGCCCAGCAGGAACATTCCTTCGGCGAGCGCATCGCCCAGCAGCAACGGCAATGGGAACAACGCCTCGCCGAACAGAAAGAAGAGGCCGAAGCCCTGCACAAGCGTATGAACACCGAGTTCGAGAACCTTTCGAACCGCATCTTCCAAAGCAAGACCGAGGATTTTACCAGACTGAACGCCGAGCATCTGGGCAACCTGCTGCGCCCGCTCGACGAGAAGATTAAGGACTTCAAGGAAAAAGTAGAGCAGGTGTACAGCACCGAAGCCAAAGAGCGCTTCTCGCTGGGCGAACGCATCAAGGAGCTGGTGGAACTGAACAATCGCCTCAGCGAGGATGCCAACAACCTGACCCGCGCCCTGAAGGGCGACTCCAAGATGCAGGGCAACTGGGGCGAAATGATTCTGGAACGCCTCTTGCAGGCATCCGGCCTGATTGAGGGTGAGCACTATTTCCGCCAGGAGTTCCTGAAAGACGAGCGCGGCGAAGCGATTGTCAGCGAAGAAAGCGGACAGAAGATGCAGCCCGACATCCTCATCAGGTATCCCGACGAACGCGAGATGATAATCGACTCCAAAGTCTCCCTCACCGCCTACGCCGCCTACACCTCCGCCGAAGACCGCGACGAGCAGGCGCGCTGGCTCAAGGCGCATTTGCAGTCTGTCCGCAGCCACATCGACGAGCTCAGCCGGAAGGACTATTCGCACTACGATATCAAGGCGCCGGACTTCGTCATGATGTTCATCCCCACGGAAGGCGCATACCTGCTCGCTATCCAGAGCGACGCCAACCTCTGGGAGTATGCCTACAACAAGAAGGTGGTACTGATGAGCCCCACCAACCTCATCAGCGCCCTGCGCCTCTCGCTCGACCTGTGGAAGCGGGAAAACCAGGTGAAAAACGTGCAGGCCATCATCAAGCGCGGCACTGCCCTGTACGAAAAGATTGTAGGCTTTACCGACACTTTCCTCACCCTCGGCGACCGCATGGCAACCTTGCAGAAGGACTACGACAAAGCACTCAACCAGCTCTCCGAAGGCAACGGCAGCGTAGTGCGCCAGGCTGAAATGCTGAAGGACATGAGCCTCACCCCGAAGAAGCGCATCTCGGCAAGGCTGCTGCCCAAAGAGGAGATACAGGAAGATGCAGAACAAGAAGACAATAAATAACTCTTAAGACAAGACTTGATACATTATGAAAACTTTAAAAGACCGTATTCTCAAAGACGGAAAATGCTATCCGGGAGGCATACTGAAAGTGGATAACTTCATCAATCACCAGATGGACCCGATACTGATGAAATCCATCGGCGTGGAGTTTGTAAGACGTTTCGCCTCTACCAGTATCAACAAGATTATCACCGTCGAAGCCAGCGGCATCGCTCCCGCCATCATGGTGGGCTATCTGCTGGAGCTGCCCGTAGTGTTTGCCAAGAAGAAGAAACCGAGCACGATGGAGAATATGCTGGTTACTTCCGTGTATTCGTTCACCAAGCAACGCTCGTACGACGTGTGCGTCAGCAAGGATTTCCTCGCGCCCGGCGACCAGGTGCTTTTCATCGACGACTTCCTTGCCAACGGAAACGCTGCCAAAGGCATCATGGACCTGGTGAAGCAGGCTGGCGCGGAACTGGTGGGCATGGGATTCATCATAGAGAAAGCCTTCCAGCATGGTGGTGACGAGCTGCGCAGCCAGGGCATCCATGTAGAATCGCTTGCCATCATCGAAAGCCTTGACAACTGTGAAATCAAAATCAGATAACCCGGAGCGATGGAAAAACAACAGGGAAACGGACTGATTTACGGCTTGAACGACAAGCCGCCTTTTAAGGAAGCTTTCTTCGCTGCGCTGCAACATCTGCTCGCCATATTCGTAGCCATCATCACCCCGCCGCTCATCATTGCGGGCGCATTGAAGCTCGATGCGGAAACCACCGGCTATCTGGTTTCGATGGCGCTGTTCGCATCCGGCATATCCACGTTTATCCAATGCCGCAGGTTCGGCGGACTGGGCACGGGGCTGCTCTGCATCCAGGGAACCAGCTTTTCGTTCATAGGTCCCATCATCTCTGCCGGAATGCTGGGCGGGCTTCCCCTGATTTTCGGTTCCTGCATGGCGGCTTCAAGCGTGGAGATGCTGATAAGCCGGGTGTTGAAATACACAAAGAAGATTATCACGCCGCTGATATCCGGCATCGTAGTCACCCTCATCGGAATGAGCCTGATAAAGGTAGGAATCACAGCCTGCGGCGGCGGAGCCACGGCACAGGCGGACGGCAGCTTCGGCAGTTTCCGCCATGTGGGCCTTGCAGCGGCGGTACTGCTGCTTATCATCGCCTTCAACCGGAGTTCCAACCGCTACCTGCGCATGAGTTCCATCGTCATCGGACTGGTGATAGGCTACATCGCAGCCTGGTTCATGGGCATCATCGACTTCTCCTCGATACAAAGCTACGGCGGCTTCAACCTGCCGATGCCTTTCCGCTACGGACTGGACTTCGACCTGTCCACCATCATTGCCCTGGGACTTATTTTCATGATTACCGCCATCGAGGCATACGGCGACATCACCGCCAACTCCCTTATCTCCGGCGAACCGGTGGAAGGAGACACTTTCGTAAAGCGCGCTTCGGGCGGTATCCTTGCCGACGGCTTCAACTCCATGCTGGCGGGTGCGCTCAATTCCTTCCCCAACTCCGTCTTTGCGCAAGAACAACGGAATGATACAACTGACCGGGGTTGCCAGCCGGTATGTGGGCTATTACATCGCAGCCTTTCTTGTGCTGCTCGGCCTGTTCCCTGCCGTGGGACTGGTGTTTTCACTGATGCCCGAACCCGTATTGGGCGGCGCTACTCTGCTGATATTCGGTACGGTGGCGGCGGCAGGCATCCGCATCATTGCAGCGCAGGAAATCAACCGGAAGGCTACCCTTGTCATGGCTGTCAGTTTCTCGCTCGGCCTCAGTGTGGAGCTGGTTCCCGAGATACTGTGCCAACTGCCGGAAACGCTGCGGAACATCTTCGCATCCGGCATCACAACGGGCGGGATAACGGCTATTCTGGCAAATCTGCTGATTCATATCAAGGAGTAATATTATTCTATTTTAGGCACGGATTACACGGAATTTCACGGATTTGCTTTGTTCTTTGTTCTTTCGGACAACATTACCCTTCTTTTACATTTCCATGAAATTCCGTGTAATCCGTATTAAATCCGTAAATTCTGTGTAGTTCGTAAATTCTGTATAATCCGTACTAATCCGTGTAATTCCTGAAATCCGTGTAATCCGTATTAATCCGCAAATTCTGTATAATCCGTACTAATCCGTGTAACTCCCTAAATCCGCGTAATTCCGCGTAATCCGTGCCTAAAAATCTCTCCGAAACAACCCACCTCACTTCTCCCTCTCCGGCAGCACCCAATTCAGCACCACATACCCCAGCACCCCGGCAAGCACCGTCCCTACAAGCACCCCGAATTTCGCCTGGTTCAGCAATTCCGGATATTCGTCCGCAAAGGAAAGGTTGGCAATGAACAACGATACGGTAAACCCGATACCGCCCAGCAGGGAGACGCCCGCTATATTCTTCCAGTTCATCCCCGCCGGCATCAGCGCTACGCCGCTCTTCACCGCCAGCCACGTAAACAGGTATATCCCCAGGAACTTGCCCAGCAGCAAGCCAGCCGCCACAGCGATGCTCACATCCCCCACGATGCTGCCGCTACCGCTGAACACCACACCGGCATTGGCAAAGGCAAACAGCGGCAGTATCACGAAGCTCACCGCCCCGTGCAGGTTGTCTTCCAGCGACTGCAACGGGCTGATAACATAATCCGATGCCCGCTCCACCTGCTTCAACGTGGCAATCTGCGCATTGGTCAGCACGATATTATCCGACTTGGAAACCGGGAACTCCCCGATGATGTCGCGAATCCGCTCGATGTATTTGCCCGCATCCAAGCGCGGACGCGCCGGTATCACAAACGCCAGTATCACGCCCGAAATCGTACTGTGTATGCCCGATTGCAGGAACAGATACCAGATAATCACACCGAAGAAGAGGAAGAATATCTTCTGCGTTACGCCGAACTTACCCATATAGTAGAGGAACACGTACAGGACAGCCGCCGCAATCAGGTATCCGTATGCCACGTCAGCGCTATAGAACAGTGCGATGACCAGTATGCCGCCGATGTCGTCCACCACGGCAAATGCCGTCAGGAATATTTTCAGGCTCAACGGCACACGCTTGCCCAGCAAACTGAGCACGCCCAATGAGAAAGCAATGTCCGTGGCCATCGGGATAGCCATCCCCCGGGTTTCGGGAGTGCCGGAGGCAACCGACAACGCATAGATGACAACCGGAACCACCATCCCCCCGCATGCCGCAATAAAAGGCAAAGCCGCTTTCCGCACAGAGGACAGTTCCCCCACCAGCAGTTCGCGCTTTATCTCCAGGCCCACTGCCAGAAAGAAAACGGTCATCAGGCAGTCGTTAATGAATTCTATCATCTTCAGCGGATGCCCGCCGTGCGAAAACAGATTGAAGTTGCCGATGCGCAGATGCAGCTCCTGAAGCAGGAAATCCTGGTATACGGGCGACAGGGACGAGTTGGCAACCACAGCGGCCAGGATAGCCGCCAGAAACAAAAGCACGCTCGCTGCTATGTTCAGCGACGAAATGTTTTTTACGGTACGTAGGATAATCATAAGTGTTTTTAATTGAAGGATTCGTTCATTTTCGGAAAAAGACAAAAAAGGGGGCAGCCCTATCATGAAAGAACAACCCCCGAAAGATATGATTGGTTCGGCAGCAAACCGCTAATCCAGTTTCAGCACCGCCAGGAATGCTTTCTGCGGCACTTCCACATTACCGATTTGCTTCATTCTCTTCTTACCCCGTTTCTGCTTCTCGAGCAACTTGCGCTTACGGCTCACGTCGCCGCCGTAGCACTTGGCCGTAACGTCCTTGCGTACAGCCTTGATTGTTTCGCGGGAGATAATCTTGGCGCCGATGGCCGCCTGGATGGCGATGTCGAACTGCTGTCTCGGAATCAGGTCCTTCAGCTTCTCGCACATGCGGCGTCCCAGCTCGTATGCGTTGTCAAAGTGTGTCAGGGTGGAAAGGGCATCCACCGGTTCGCCGTTCAGGAGAATATCCAGTTTCACCAGCTTGGACGGACGGAAGCCGTTGGCATGGTAGTCGAAAGAGGCGTATCCCTTGGAGATGCTTTTCAGCTTGTCGTAGAAGTCGATGACGATTTCGCCCAGCGGCATGTCATAGTATATCTCCACGCGATTGCCGGAAATGTATTCCTGCTTCACCAGTTCGCCGCGCTTGCCCAGGCAGAGCGTCATGATGGGGCCGATATAGTCCGTGGCGGTAATCACCGAGGCGCGGATATAAGGCTCTTCGATGCGGTCTATCAGGGTGGGGTCGGGCATGCTGCCGGGGTTGTGCACCTCGGTCATGTGTCCCTGCTTGTCGTAGATGTTGTACGACACGTTCGGCACGGTGGTAATCACGTTCATATCGAATTCGCGGTCCAGGCGTTCCTGCACAATCTCCATGTGGAGCAGTCCTAAGAATCCGCAACGGAAACCGAAGCCCAGCGCCAGTGACGATTCGGGCTGGAAGGTCAGCGAGGCGTCGTTCAACTGCAACTTCTCCAACGAAGAGCGCAGATCCTCGAAGTCTTCCGCCTCAATGGGATATACGCCGGCAAAGACCATCGGCTTCACTTCCTCGAAGCCGGCAATCGCCTCCTTGCACGGACGGGCTATGTGCGTAATCGTGTCGCCCACCTTCACTTCCCTGGAAGTCTTGATACCCGAAATGATATACCCCACGTCGCCCGTACGCAGCTCCTGACGGGGAACCATATCCATCTTCAGCACGCCGATTTCGTCCGCATCGTATTCCTTGCCCGTATTGAAGAACTTCACTTTGTCTCCTTTGCGAATCACGCCGTTCACAATCTTGAAGTAGGCGATGATGCCCCGGAACGAGTTGAATACAGAGTCGAAAATCAGTGCCTGCAAAGGCGCTTCCTCATCGCCTTCGGGATGCGGGATGCGCTCGACTACCGCCTCAAGGATTTCCTCCACGCCCATGCCCGTCTTGCCGGAGGCGCGGATAATCTCTTCGCGCTTGCAGCCGAGCAGTTCCACGATTTCATCCTCCACCTCTTCGGGCATGGCGCTTGCCATGTCGCATTTGTTGATAACGGGAATAATCTCCAAATCGTGCTCGATGGCCATGTAAAGGTTGGAGATGGTCTGCGCCTGCACGCCCTGCGAAGCATCCACAATGAGCAGTGCGCCCTCGCAGGCGGCGATGGAGCGCGACACCTCGTAGGAGAAGTCCACGTGTCCCGGAGTGTCAATCAGGTTCAGGATATACTTCTCGCCCTTGTACACATACTCCATCTGGATGGCATGGCTCTTGATGGTGATACCTCTCTCCTTTTCCAAATCCATATCATCCAGCATCTGTCCTTCGGTTACTTGGATGGTATTGGTGAACTCCAACAGGCGGTCGGCCAAAGTAGATTTGCCATGATCGATATGGGCTATGATACAAAAGTTACGTATATTCTTTTTCATTCGTTTCTAAAGTTTTTGGAGTGCAAAGATAGTGTATCTTGGACAAAGATACGAAAAGGAGCGCACAAAAAAAATGCGTTGATAACATATCCAATGTATCAACGCATTTTTTATAACATTCCAATCACTTTCTTAGTTCAGCTTCACAAACAGTTCGCCTTCAACTTCTTGAGTAGAGATTTTGTCCTCTCTCAATAACCATCCAAGACCCAGGAACAAATCTTTATCCACCAATTTTGTAGCTTTTTTGATTTGTTTTGCGGTTAAACCTTCGGTTTCATTCAGTGCGTTCCAAATTTTTCCTGCGATTTCACCGGCTTTTTCTTTTAACATTTTCTCTTTGTTTTTAGTTAGACATGCTTGAAAATCCGTTTCCCCCCATGGAGAAGACCGATTTTATTTCGGCGGCAAAGATAGTTATTTTTATGTTATATAGCACGTTAACTCTCATTTTTTTCCATTTTCAGCCGGAGAAACGGCACGATTTGCCCTATTTCCGCTGTTTTTCCAGATACTCCGCCCATATTGCCGCCGCCTCTTCCACCATTTTGGCGCAGGGACGCTTGGCGTAATACTGCTCCGTGCGGGCTTCGGGGGTGGAAGAGCCTTCGGGCTTCTTCAGTCCCAACAGTTCGGCGCAAATCATCGAGCCGTTGCGTTTCCTGAATTCCTCCGCAAGCTGCTGCACCAGCGCATAATTGGCGGCTTTGCCCTCACGATCCTTGCCGTCTACAGCACCTTTCTCCAGTCCCGCCAGCAGGAACATGCCGCAGGCGGCGCCGCACGTCTGGCGCATCCGTCCGATGCCGCCGCCGAACGAGGCGGACATGCGCAACGCCTGTTCCTGCGTAAAACCATACATATCTGCAAAGGCAGCCACGACGGACTGCGAACAATTATAGCCGCTCTTAAACAGTTCAACGGCTTTTTCCACTCTGTCTTTCATCGTCATATCTTAATCTGTTAATTCCAACATCATGGGGCAATGGTCCGAATGTACGGCATCGTTCAGGATACGCGCCTCTTTCAGCATCGGACGCACCGCCTCGCTTGCCATGCAATAGTCGATACGCCAGCCTTTGTTCTTCGCCCGCGAGTTGAAGCGGTAGCTCCACCAGGTGTACTCCCGGCTGTCGGGGTGCAACAGGCGGAAGGTATCTATGAAGCCCTCGTTCAGGAAGCGGGTCATCCACTCCCTTTCTTCGGGCAGGAAGCCGCTGTTGGTGGCATTGCGCACCGGGTCGTGAATGTCTATCGCCTCGTGGCAGATGTTATAGTCCCCGCACAAAACCAGCTTGGGGCGGGTGCGCAGCAGTTCCACCGCATAGTGCCGGAAGTGTTCCAGCCACTCCATCTTAAAGGCCTGGCGCTCGTCGCCGCTCGTTCCCGAAGGGTGATAGACGCTCACCACGGACAGGTCGCCGTAATCGGCACGGACAAACCGCCCTTCGCTATCGTACTCCTCCATGCCCATGCCGTATTCCACATAGTCCGGCTCGCGTTTCGTCAGGATGGCGACTCCGCTATACCCTTTCTTCCGGGCTGAATGCAGATAATGCCTGTATCCCAATGCATCCAACGCCTCCGCAGGATACTGCTCCGGCTGCAATTTGGTTTCCTGCAGGCACAGCACGTCCGGCTGTTCCTTTGCCAGCCATTCGGGAAGCCCTTTGGACACGGCGGCCCGCAAACCGTTTACGTTATAGGTTATAATCTTCATTTCCGTATATATATTTTTTTAATTATCCGCCCGGCGGCAATCGTTCGTCAGGTTGCAATCGTTTGTCAGGTTGCAATCTTTCGTCCGCTTGCAATCATTCGTCAGGTTGCAATCATTCATCCGGCAAGCAGCGTTCATTACAAACTCGATATCAGCAGCATCACATTCAATACCGTCACGATGGCGGCAATCGTATAGAGCACGAATGTGCTCCATTTACTGTTCACATACTGCCCCATCACTTTGCGGGACGAGGTGAGGCTCACCTGTAGGAACACCGTAAACGGCAACTGGATGCTCAGTATCATCTGCGAAATCAGCAGTCCCTTGAACGGGTCGCCGATAAAACAAATCAACAGCAGCGCGATGCCCAACGAAAGGATTACCCCCACCTGCGAGTGGCTGTCCCTGATGTGGTAGGACTCGCCGAAGATACCGGCAAAGATGGAACCTGCCGCCATGCCGCTCGTAATCGTCGAGGAGATGCCCGCCATCAGCAATGCCAGCGCAAACACCACGCCGGCGCTGCTACCCAGCAACGGGTCCAACAGCGACTTCGCCTGCTGCAACTCCTCCACCTGAATCCCTCCCTTGAAGAAAGTGGCGGCGGCCAGCAGAATCATCGCACTGTTAATGGCCCATCCCACAATCATGGAGAAGAGCGTGTCGAACAATTCGTACTTCAGCACCCTGCGGATAGAGGCATCGTCCTGCTTGTTGTACTCGTGGCTCTGTATCACCTCCGAATGGAGAAACAGGTTATGGGGCATCACCACGGCTCCGAGCACACTCATGATAATGAGCATGCTTCCCTGGGGGAACGAAGGAGTCACCCACCCCTGCACCGCCACAGGCCAGTCTATCCTGACAAGGAAAAGCTCGTAGATGAACGAAAGCCCTATGACGGACACGAAGGCGATAATGGCCCTTTCAATCTTCTTGTAGGAGTTGGTGAAAAGCATTATGGACACGAAAACCGTAGTCAGCACCGAACCCCATATTATGGGGATGTCCAGCAACATTTGCAGTGCGATGGCCCCGCCCAATATTTCGGCAAGGGAAGTGGATATGGAAGCCAGCACCGCCGTACCCAATATAGGGCGCGACACCCATTTGGGAGTGTACTGCGTGGCGGCTTCCGACAGGCACAGTCCCGTCACGATGCCCAGGTGCGCCACGTTGTGCTGCAGGATTATCAGCATGACGGTAGAGAGCGTCACCACCCACAGCAGCGAGTAGCCGAACTCCGACCCCGCCGCAAAATTCGACGCCCAGTTTCCGGGGTCGATGAAACCTACCGTCACCAGCAGTCCCGGTCCGATATATCTGAACACGTCCAGACCACCCAAATAGCGTTTGTGGTCTTTCCGTTGCAAGTCTTTAAAAATATTCTTCATTATTATGTTGTTCTTGTTTTGAGGATGTAAAAGTACTCAAATAAAAAACAAATGCACCATAAGTTGGTTCAAAATGGCAGACACGTTGCCTTGCCAACCCAAAAAATCATCCCACGAGACGGATAAATTCATCCCGCAAGACAAATTTATCCACCTCGTGGGATGAATATACCCGTACGGAAAACACAGTTCTTCCTGATTTCCTTTCCGTGAAGTCCGTGAAGTTCACAAGGTCTCCGAAAGAGAGTGGTTGAAATACACTTGACGATTTCTTTTAGGCACGGATTACGCGGATTTCACGGATTTTCTTAATTCTTTTTTTATCAAAATCCGTGAAATCCGCGTAATCCGTGCCTAAAAAATCATCACGCCCCCTTACATCTTCAATCAGAGCAGCAGAATCAATACCCCATCTCGTGCAATGCCTTACACAACTGGTCGGGACAGGAAGTGGGACGTCCGCCGCAGCGGATACCTTCCAGGCGTGAAATCACCTCTTTCACCGGCATCCCGGCAACCAGGCGCGACAACCCTTGCAGATTGCCGTTGCATCCGCCCCAGAACGCGATGTTCCGCACGATGCCGTCTTCCACCTCAAGCTCGATATTGGTACTGCACGTGCCTTTGGTCTTGTAAGTATACGTCATTACTCTTCGCTTTCTTCCGGCTTCATATTGGTGTACACCGTCTGCACGTCGTCAAACTCTTCCAGGCGTTCCACCATCTTGTCGATGGTCTCGCGGTGTGCAGGCTCCACATCTTTCAGGTCGTTGGCGATGTAGGTAAACTCGCCGCCCACATCCTCAAAGCCGCCCTCTTCCAGGTGCTTCTGGATGGCTGCGTAGCTCTTCGGGTCACCGTAGATGGTGATAGTGCCTTCTTCTTCGTCCTCTTCGTAGTCTTCGTCGATGTCGAAATCGATCATGTCGAGGATGAATTCTTCCATATCCATGCCGTCTTTCTTCTTGAAAGTGAACACGCATTTGTGGTCGAACAGGAAAGCCAGTGAGCCCATTGTGCCCAGGTTTCCGCCAAACTTGTTGAACACGCTGCGCACATCGGCCACCGTGCGGGTGGGGTTATCGGTCAGTGTATCCACGAATACGGCCACACCGTGAGGTCCGTATCCCTCGTAGGTCATGCTCTTGTAGTCGCTCTGATCCTTGCCCATTGCATTCTTGATGGCACGCTCGATGTTGTCCTTCGGCATGTTCTCGCGCTTGCAGGTAGCGATAACCGAACGCAGTGCAGGGTTGTTTTCCGGTTCGGGTCCGCCGGCTTTCACCGCAATAGCAATTTGTTTACCCAGTCTTGTAAAGGTCTTAGCCATGTGACCCCATCTTTTCAATTTGGCAGCTTTTCTATATTCAAACGCTCTTCCCATTGGATTGTATATTTTAATTTGTTCTTTAATTGGTTTCTGTCTTTACTGCCGCGTCAGTTTCCGATACTTCCAATATGACACGCCGCACATCAGCAGGCATATCAGACCGCTCACCCCTGCCAGGGCATTTCTCCAGCCCTCGTTCTCAGGGAAGTGCCAAAGCACCCTTACTGCCTGAAACAAGAGGAGCAGCCCTATGGTCAGGCCCGTCAGAGACGCTCTTTTGGCTCTGATATGGTGATCCGGTTTTATATCATACTTCTTCATAGCGGGTCAGCTTGTTTTTACCGCAGCACGGCTCCCAGTCGGTTCTGCAGGTTGGCAATCAGCTTCTGCATCACTTTGTCAATCTGCTTGTCGTTCAGTGTGGCATTCTCGTCCTGCAACAGGAAACTTACGGCATACGATTTCTTGCCGGCTTCCAGGTTCTTGCCTTCATAGACGTCGAAGAGGGAGACTTCTTTCAGCAGCTTCTTCTCCGTTTCGTAGGCAATCTTCTCGATTTCGGCAAACTGCACCTTCTTGTCAATCAGCAAAGCGAGGTCGCGCTTCACGGCCGGGAATTTGGAGATTTCGGTATAGTTTACCTTCACGTTCCTGATGGCCTTCATCAGCTCTTTCCAGTTCAGGTCGGCATAGTACACCTCGTTGTCGATGTCGAACGCTTTCAGGAGCTTCCTCGTCACCACGCCGAACGTGGCAAGGCGCTTACCGCCCTTTGTCTGCACGGACAGGGCAGCGGCGTAAATATCGTCCGTAAGGTTGCCCACTACCAGGTCGTGCATCTGCAAGCCCAGACGGGCAAATATGTTTTCGACATACGCTTTCAGTTCGTACACCGAACTGTCCTCGTCCTGATGCGCCCATGAGTTGGACACTCTCTTGCCGGTAATCCACAGGCCCAGGTGATAGTCTTCGGAATAAGGAGCGAGCGCCTTTTCGGGGTTACGCTTCTCTTCGTTGAAGTAATAGCAGTTGCCGAACTCAAAGAATTTCAAATCGGCATTCTTGCGGTTGGCATTGTGCGCGATGCTCTCCAGTCCGCCGAAAAGCAGTGTCTGGCGCATGGCGTTCAGGTCGGCGCTGAGCGGGTTCATCAGCATCACGAGGTTCTTGGCGGAATAAGATTCCAGTCCGTCGTAATAGGCGGCGCGTGTCAGCGAGTTGTTCAGGATTTCGTTGAAACCGCAGCCCACCAGTTGCTCGGCAACCAGGTTCTGCAGACGGTTGGACTTGTCGCACTCGCCCTTCGTTGTCAGGCTGGACTTCAAGGCTGTGGGAATCTCCACATTATTATATCCGTAAATACGGAGGATGTCCTCTATCACATCGCAGTCGCGCTGCACATCCACGCGGTATGGCGGCACGTCGAGCGTCAGGCCCTCTGCCGTTTCGCCTACAATCTTCATCTCCAGGCTCGTCACGATGCTTTTTATCGTCTCTGCCGGAATCTCCTTGCCTATCAGCGCGTGTACCTTCCCGTAAGAGAGTTCCACCCGGAAGTCGCGGGCGGGAGCGGCGCATACATCCTTGATGTCGGAAGAGATGGTGCCGCCGGCAAGTTCCTTCACCATCAGTGCCGCCAGTTTCAGGCAGTAAAGGGTGGCGTTGGGGTCGACGCCTCTTTCAAAGCGGAAGGAAGCATCCGTGTTCAGGCCGTGGCGGCGGGCGGTCTTACGCACCCAGGTGGGGTGAAAATAAGCGCTTTCGAGGAAGACGTCCTTCGTGGTTTCGGTGGAGCCTGAATCCAGTCCGCCGAACACTCCGGCGATGCACATGGGCTCTTCCCGGTTGCAAATCATCAGGTCGCGTCCGTTGAGCTTGCGTTCCACGCCGTCCAGGGTAGTGAAGGGAGTGCCTTCGGGCAGGGTCTTTACAATGACCTCGCCGCCTTTAATCCTGTCCGCATCGAAGCAGTGGAGCGGCTGGCCGAATGCGTGGACGATGTAGTTCGTGATGTCCACCACATTATTAATAGGGCGCAGGCCGATGATGCGGAGCTTGTTCTGCAACCATTCGGGGCTTTCCTTTACGGTGACGCCTTTCACGGTGACGCCGGCATAGTGCGGGCAGGCTTCGCTGTTCTCTACCGTCACCCGGATGTCGAGGTCGTGGTTATCGACGGCAAAAGCCTCCACAGAGGGCTTCTTCAAGGCGGCGGGCTTGCCGTTCTGCACCAGGTAGGCGTACAGGTCGCGCGCCACGCCGTAGTGCGAGCAGGCATCGGCGCGGTTGGGCGTGATGTCCACCTCCAGCACGTAGTCGCTCTTGATGTTGTAATAGTCCTTGGCAAGCGTGCCTGGCACTGCTGTTTCGGGCAGTACGATGATGCCAGCATGGTCTGTGCCGATGCCTATTTCGTCTTCGGCACAAATCATGCCGTTGGACTCTACGCCGCGGAGTTTGGATTTCTTGATTGTGAAGCATTCATCACCGTCATAAAGTTTTGTACCCAAAGTGGCCACCACCACTTTCTGTCCGGCTGCCACGTTGGCTGCGCCGCATACTATCTGCACAGGTTCTCCCTGTCCCAGGTTTACGGTAGTGATGTGCATGTGGTCCGAGTTGGGATGGGGCTCGCACGTCAGCACTTCGCCGATGACCAGGCCTTCCAGTCCGCCTTTAACGGTTTGCACCTCTTCCACGCTTCCCGTTTCCAGTCCTATGGAAGTGAGCGCGGCGGCTACTTCATCCGGTGTCAGGTCGAAATCCACATACTCTTTCAACCAGTTATAAGAGATATTCATATCATTATTTTTTTATTGTTTCCAAAAGTGACCCGCAAAGTTAATAAGATTTT
>OLWD01000625.1_pt1 | contig 15620 bp, 8 predicted proteins | sample 1673971 | NCBI WGS metagenome assembly OLWD01 (sample SAMEA103958136, study PRJEB25191) | human gut metagenome | reverse complement strand
CTCTTCCAACCGCCTGATGATGTTTTATAGTAAAGTCTGTAACCGTAAACACCTGCGATTTTGTTCCAACTAAGCTTGATGCCGCCTGTTGTGTTTTCTAGCTTGCTGATTGTCGGTGCTACGGGTGTATATTTCTTTGACCACCCCTTTGAGTTGTAACCACTGATAGTTTTACCGCTTTTGTTAATACAGCGAATTGTGTAAGTCTCTGTTCTGCCTGCGATCACCTGTGTATCAAGGTAAGTTGTAGATGTTGTATCTGTAAGTTTTTTCCAATCTTCCGAAGAATACTTATAATATATTCTGTAACCATACGCATCCGATACCCTATCCCAACTAATTTTTATTCCACTTGCAGTGTTTGTAAGGCTTGTGATTGTCGGAACAGTAGTTTTACTACTCTTAAATATAATGTTTCCGTTTTTATCAACGACATTAAGATTACTATCAATAATCTTCAATGCCTTATCTGTCATAACAGGATAATTCTCTATAAACTTTTCCCATTTTCCATTTTCGTTAATATAATATTGATCACAATTTTTAAATTTGCTATGATCCTTTAAAGTTAAATTACCGTCCCACACGATAACTTTATTACTTTCCTTACAGGTCGCATCAATATCAAATACAGACATTTCTGTTCTGCCATATCTGAAACCTTCGCTAAATATTACATAATACTTTTGTGGTATATTACTCGGTATCGCAGGATAGCCTTTAACATTCGATGTAGCAAAAGCACTTACTGTGGTAAGCAAAGTTGCTATTACAACCGCAAGAATAACCGATGTTAATTTTTTGACTTTAGTTCTCATAATCGACCTCCTAATAAGATATAACTATAACAGCAAGAATAATTATCTTGACAAGACAATTATATATTTTTATTTTGTGATTGTCAACATATTTTCATCTTATTCAGCAGATATTTTTATGATTTGTGAGAAGAACGGTATAATATAAGTGTAAATATTACTGCAAAACGAACAAAAAACACGGTACGCACAAATGGCACATACCGTGTTTTTATATAGTTTGATTCAGTTAAATCAGAAGTCCATAATTTCGTCATCTTCAAGAGCAACGATAACATCCTCTGTTTCGTCGTTCTCAACGATTTCAGCCTCAGAATTGCTCTCAAGCTTAACATCGGCATATCTCTGCATACCTGTACCTGCAGGGATAATCTTACCGAGGATAACATTCTCTTTAAGACCAACGAGCGGATCAACCTTACCCTTGATAGCGGCATCTGTAAGAACTCTTGTTGTTTCCTGGAATGATGCGGCTGAAAGGAAGCTGTCTGTTGCAAGAGCCGCCTTTGTAATACCGAGGAGGAGCTGTGTGAATGTTGCCTCACGAAGACCCTCTTCGCCGTTGGCAATACGCTTTTTAATCTGCTCATTCTCGTAAAGAACTTCGTTCTTGTCGTAGGTCTGACCTGACATAAAGCCTGTGTCGCCTGCGTCCTCAACCTTAACCTTACGCATCATCTGACGAACGATAACCTCAATGTGCTTATCGTTGATTTCAACGCCCTGCAAGCGGTAGGTACTCTGTACCTCCGAAATAAGGTAGTTCATGACTGCCTCGGGTCCGAGAATATCGAGTATATCGTGCGGATTAACAGCACCGTCGGTAATCTTGTCACCCTTCTTGATATGGTCACCTTCAAATACCTTTACACGGAAGCCGAAAGGAATGAGGTAAGCTCTTTCTTCGCCTGTTTCTTTGTTAAAGATAACAGCGTGCTTTGCGTTTTTGATTTCTTCAAAACGAACATCACCGTCGATTTCACTGATGATTGCGAGGCTCTTTGGCTTACGAGCCTCGAAAAGCTCTTCAACTCTCGGAAGACCCTGTGTGATATCTTCGGCAGATGCAACACCGCCGGTATGGAATGTTCTCATTGTAAGCTGTGTACCCGGCTCACCGATTGACTGAGCGGCAATAATACCGACAGCCTCACCGACAGTAACAGGCTGTCGGTTGGCAAGGTTAGAACCGTAGCACTTACGGCAAGCGCCGTGTTTTGCACGACATTCAAGTACCGAACGAATCTTGATGTGGTCAACACCCGAATTAACGATGATGTCAGCCTCTTTGTCGCCCATCATAATATCCTTTGAAACAAGAACATTACCGTTAGAATCGCAGAAGTCATCAAGGAGATATCTTCCGATAAGACGCTCGTGGAGTCCCTCGATAACATTTGATTCGCCTGCTTTGATGTCAAAAATTTCAAGACCTTCTGTAGTACCGCAGTCCTCTTCACGGATAATAACTTCCTGTGATACATCAACAAGACGGCGGGTAAGGTAACCTGAGTCGGCTGTACGAAGAGCTGTATCGGCAAGACCTTTACGAGCACCACGAGATGAAATAAAGTACTCCAAGATGTTAAGGCCTTCACGGTAGTTAGCTCTGATAGGAATTTCGATTGTTTTACCTGATGTATTGGCGATAAGACCACGCATACCTGCAAGCTGTCTGATCTGGCTCATACTACCACGGGCACCTGAGTCAGCCATCATGAAGATTGGGTTGTAGCGGTCAAGGTTTTTCTGGAGGGCGTCGGTTACATCGTTAGTAGCCTTTTCCCAGATACGAAGAACCTCTTCGTAACGCTCTTCGTTTGAACGAAGACCCATCATAAACTCATCACGGATAACATCAACTTCCTTCTCTGCCTCGGCAATGATATCCTTTTTCTGAGGAGGAATAACTGCGTCACAAACGGCTACTGTGATAGCACCCTTTGTAGAGTACTTATAGCCCTGCGCCTTAATGTGGTCAAGAACAACGCTTGTTCTTACCGGACCGTGAATTTTAATACATTTATCAATAATCTTCTTAAGACCCGACTTGCCAACAAGGAAGTCAACCTCAAACTTGAATCTGTTTTCGGGGATACTTCTGTCGATAAAGCCGAGATCCTGAGGAATAGGATTGTTAAAGATAATCTTACCGATTGTTGTGTCTACAATACCGGATTCGATTTTTCCGTCAATTTCAAGCTCACGGCGAACCTTGATTTTTGAGTGAAGCTCAATGACGCCTGTCTGATAAGCCATCATAACTTCATCAACATCACGGAATACCTTTCCTTCGCCTCTCTCACCGTCCTTATCAAGTGTAAGGTAGTAAGAACCGAGGATCATATCCTGTGTAGGAACTGTAACAGGCTGACCGTCAGATGGTTTGAGAAGGTTGCCTGCTGCGAGCATAAGGAATCTTGCCTCTGCCTGAGCCTCTGCCGAAAGAGGTACATGGACAGCCATCTGGTCACCGTCAAAGTCAGCGTTGTAAGCTGTACAAGCGAGCGGATGAAGTTTAAGAGCACGACCCTCAACAAGAACAGGCTCAAATGCCTGAATACCAAGACGATGAAGTGTTGGAGCACGGTTGAGGAGAACGGGGTGTCCCTTGATTACAACTTCAAGTGCATCCCAAACATTGTCCTTTGCACGCTCAACAGCTTTTCTTGCTGATTTGATATTCTGCTCTGCTTTAGTTTCAACAAGGCGTTTCATAACGAACGGCTTGAAGAGTTCAAGTGCCATTTCCTTAGGAAGACCGCACTGATACATTTTGAGTTCAGGTCCTACAACGATAACCGAACGGCCTGAGTAGTCAACACGCTTACCGAGAAGGTTCTGACGGAAACGGCCCTGCTTACCTTTAAGCATATCCGAAAGTGACTTGAGGGCACGGTTGTTAGGTCCTGTAACGGGTCTGCCTCTTCTGCCGTTGTCGATAAGTGCGTCAACGGATTCTTGAAGCATTCTCTTCTCGTTGCGGATGATGATTTCAGGTGCGTTAAGCTCAAGGAGCTTTTTAAGTCTGTTGTTACGGTTGATAACTCGGCGATAGAGGTCGTTAAGGTCACTTGTTGCAAAACGACCGCCGTCAAGCTGAACCATAGGACGGATATCCGGCGGAATAACCGGAACAACATCGAGAATCATCCACTCGGGACGGTTGCCCGACATTCTGAAGCTTTCAACAACATCAAGTCTTTTAAGGAGTCTAACTCTCTTCTGTCCCGATGCAGTTTCGAGCTCTGCTTTAAGTGAAGCGGAAAGAGCCTCAAGGTCAATCTCGGCAAGGAGCTTTTTGATTGCCTCGGCACCCATACCTGCTTCAAAGTCATTCTCATACTTCTCACGCATATCATTGTACTCACCCTCGGTAAGGCACTGATACTTTGCAAGGTCACGGCAGTCGCCGGGATCTGTTACGATGTACTGTGAGAAATAGAGTACATTCTCCAAAAGCTTGGGAGAAATATCAAGCATAAGGGCAATTCTTGAAGGAATTCCCTTGAAATACCAAATGTGCGACACGGGAGCGGCAAGCTCAATGTGTCCCATACGCTCTCTTCTGACCTTTGAACGGGTTACTTCAACACCGCAACGGTCACAGATTTTACCCTTAAAACGGATTCTCTTGTATTTACCGCAGTGACATTCCCAGTCCTTTGTAGGTCCGAAAATGCGTTCACAGAACAAGCCGTCTCTTTCAGGCTTGAGAGTACGATAGTTAATTGTCTCGGGCTTTTTAACTTCGCCGTAAGACCATTCTCTCATCTGCTCAGGAGAAGCAAGTCCGATTTTAATTGAGTCAAAAACATTATTATCTATCATTGCATTTCCTCCTTACATATCGTCACTGCCAAAGTCATCGCTGTAATCGTCCGATGTATAGCTGTCCTCTTCAACATCGGCAAGTGAATCGTCAAACATATTGCCTTCTTTGCCGCCCTCGTCAAGAGTGTAGCCGTCCATTGATGTCATTACATGGTCTTCTTCAAATTCCGGATTTGTTGCGTCAACAATATCCTCGTCCTCATCAAACTTCTGCTTAATGTCAATTTCTTCACCGTCAGAGTTAAGAACACGAACATCAAGTGAAAGTGACTGGAGTTCCTTAATAAGAACTCTGAATGACTCAGGAATACCCGGAGCAGGAATATTCTGACCTTTAACGATAGCCTCGTAGGTCTTAACACGGCCGACAACATCGTCCGACTTAACTGTAAGAATTTCCTGAAGTGTATAAGCAGCGCCGTAAGCCTCAAGCGCCCAAACTTCCATCTCACCGAAACGCTGACCGCCGAACTGGGCTTTACCGCCGAGCGGCTGCTGTGTAACGAGAGAGTAAGGACCTGTGCTTCTTGCGTGGATTTTTTCATCAACGAGGTGATGGAGCTTGAGGTAGTACATATAGCCTACTGTTACAGGGTTATCGAAACGCTCGCCTGTACGGCCGTCAACAAGCCATGTCTTACCGTCCTCGCTGTAACCTGCGTCTTTAAGACACTGGAAAATGTCCTGCTCATGAGCGCCGTCAAATACAGGAGTCATAATCTTCCAGCCAAGTGCCTTTGCGGCATAACCGAGGTGAACCTCAAGAACCTGACCGATGTTCATACGAGAAGGTACGCCCAACGGATTAAGTACGATATCAAGCGGAGTACCGTCCGGAAGGAACGGCATATCTTCCATTGGAAGGATTCTTGAAATAACACCCTTGTTACCGTGACGACCTGCCATCTTATCGCCTACGCTGATTTTTCTCTTGAGTGCAAGGTAAACTCTTACAACCTTGTTTACACCGGGCTGGAGCTCGTTTCTGCTGTCTGCACGGGTAAACACCTTAACATCAACAACAGTACCGCATTCACCGTGAGGCACACGGAGAGATGTATCTCTGACTTCTCTTGCCTTTTCACCGAAGATTGCACGAAGGAGTCTTTCCTCGGCTGTAAGCTCTGTTTCACCCTTTGGAGTTACTTTACCGACAAGGATATCGCCTGCTTTAACCTCAGAACCGATCTGAATGATACCGTCTTCGTCAAGATACTTAAGAACATCTTCACCGACATTCGGGATATCTCTTGTAATCTCTTCGGGACCGAGCTTTGTATCTCTTGCCTCTGTGTCATATTCTTCAATGTGAATTGATGTATAAACATCATCACGAACGATTTTTTCATTGATAAGAACAGCGTCCTCGTAGTTGTAACCTTCCCATGTCATAAAGCCGATGAGAGCGTTCTTACCGAGAGCAATCTCACCGTTCTCGGTAGCGGGACCGTCTGCGAGAACCTCGCCCTTCTTAACTCTTTGACCTCTTGACACAATAGGACGCTGGTTGATACATGTACCCTGGTTAGAACGGAGGAACTTGACAACTTCAAAATCCTGAACTCTACCGGAATCATACTGTACGCGAATGTTACGGGCATCAACGCTCATAACAATGCCGTCTTCCTCGGCAAGAATACAAACGCCCGAGTCTGTGCCGGCCTTGTACTCCATACCTGTACCGACAATAGGAGCCTCACTGCGGAGGAGCGGAACTGCCTGACGCTGCATGTTCGCACCCATGAGAGCACGGTTTGCGTCATCGTTTTCAAGGAACGGAATCATAGCCGTAGCAACAGACACAACCATCTTAGGAGATACATCCATAAAGTCAAATCTGTCGGGGGAATACTCTACAAATTCGTCACGGTAACGGCCTACGACTCTTGAATGAACAAATCTGCCGTTTTCATCAAGCGGTTCGTTAGCCTGTGCAACAGCGTAGTTATCCTCAACATCGGCTGTCATATAAACAACCTCGTCGGTTACAACGCCTGTTTCCTTGTCAATTTTACGATAAGGAGCTTCAATAAATCCGTATTTGTTAATACGGGCAAATGAAGCAAGATATGAGATAAGACCGATGTTAGGACCTTCAGGAGTTTCGATAGGACACATTCGGCCATAGTGTGTGTAGTGTACGTCACGAACCTCAAATCCTGCACGGTCTCTTGAAAGACCGCCCGGACCGAGGGCTGAAAGACGACGCTTGTGGGTAAGCTCTGCAAGCGGGTTACCCTGATCCATAAACTGTGAAAGCGGTGAAGAACCGAAGAATTCTTTAATTGCCGCTGTTACGGGACGGATATTGATGAGTGAGTTAGGTGAAAGCGACTCCATATCCTGTGACTGGGTTGTCATTCTTTCTCTTACAACTCTTTCAAGACGGGAGAAACCGATTCTGAACTGGTTCTGAAGAAGTTCGCCCACACAGCGGATTCTTCTGTTGCCGAGGTGGTCGATATCATCTGTATTACCGACACCGTGAGCAACACAGTTAAGGTAGTTGATTGTTGCAAAAATATCGTCAACCGTGATGTGGTTAGGAACAAGCTCATCTGCACGGCTTCTGAGCATTTCCTTGAGGTCGTCCTCATTATCGCAGGAATCAAGAATTTCGCAAAGAACATCAAAACGAACATGTTCCCTGATGTCGCACTCTGCTTCTGCGTCAAAATCAACATAGCAGGCGATGTCAACCATACCGTTAGAAATAACCTTAACGATTGTTTCGTCGGCAGCCTTTACATAGGCAATCTTAACACCGGCATTTTCAATTTCAAAAGCCTTTTCCTTTGTGATTTTTTCATCACGAAGAGCCATAACCTCACCGGTACGCGGGTTGGCAATCGGCTCTGCAAGGACCTGACCTTCAAGACGGTTTGCAATGCCGAGTTTTTTGTTATATTTATATCTGCCTACTCTTGACATATCATAACGATTAGGGTCAAAGAACAGGTTGTTTATGTGTGTCTGTGCACTGTCAACTGTCGGAGGCTCAGACGGACGGAGCTTTTTGTAAACCTCGATAAGACCTTCTTCAACATTTGAAGCGGCATCCTTTTCGATAGTGGCTCTCATTCTTTCATCGTCACCGAAATAGTCGAGAATTTCGGCATCCGTGCCAAGACCGAGTGCTCTGATGAACGATGTAACGGGAAGCTTACGGTTCTTATCAATACGAACATAGAAAACATCGTTTACATCGGTTTCATACTCAAGCCATGCACCACGGTTCGGAATAACTGTTGTTGAATACAGCTCCTTACCTGTTTTATCGTGATCCATTTTATAGTAAACGCCCGGGCTTCTTACAAGCTGTGAAACGATAACACGCTCAGCACCGTTGATAACAAATGTGCCGCTTGCGGTCATCAGCGGAAAATCGCCCATAAATACATTGCTCTCTTTGATTTCACCTGTTGACCTGTTCAAAAGTCTTGCGGTTACTCTGAGGGCGGCTGAATATGTTGCGTCACGAACCTTACACTCGATTACGCTGTAGTTCGGGTGATCAACATCAAGTGTGTAGTCGATAAAATCAAGAACAAGGTTGTCCTGATAATCGGTAATGCCCGAAACATCTTTAAATACTTCTTTAAGACCTTCGTCAAGCAACCATTTATATGACGCTTTCTGAATATCAATAAGATTAGGCATATCAATTACTTCATCGATTTTACCAAAACTCATTCTTTCGGTGTTGCCAAGCTTTACGGGTTTGACATTAACCATAGGCGTATCACTCCTTAAAAAATCTATGAAACGGGGCAAGCGGTACTGAAAATCTGCTCATAAAAAGCTCTTGACACAAAAGGATTTTTGTGATAATATCCCCTTGTCAGATAAAGTTTTTTGCGGATTTTCCCGACCTCTTCGGTACATATCCCCATTATGGTACATTTTATTATTCTATATTGAAATAATCAATAAGTCAAGAGAATTTTCGGATTTTTTTCGGATTTTCCTGACTTTTTTTATTTTTCACAGGTTTTTTACAGATTTTATTTCCCGAATAGAATTATTCTTCTTTTCGGGCTGTTTTACACATCCCAATGCAACACCCGACACAGTGTATGGTTTTAAGCTATAGAAGTGTCCGATGAACGCCCCTACTGACGAATCTTGATACAAACAAAAATCGCATCAGAGCATTTTCTGGCATCTGATGCGATTTCTATATTATACTATCTTCTCAAATTGACAGCGGTGGCACACCGCCGACAATAATTTTTCATTTTCAATTTAGGACAAAAATTACTTGTTTTTGTTCTGGATGTATTCGTCAATAGCGGCTGCGGCTGTTTTGCCTGCACCCATTGCGAGGATAACCGTTGCAGCGCCTGTTACAGCGTCACCGCCTGCATATACGCCTTCACGGGATGTAAGACCGTTTTCGTCAGCGATGATACCGCCCCACTTCTGAGTGTCAAGTCCCTTTGTTGTAGCCTTGATAAGCGGGTTAGGTGATGTACCGATTGAAATAACAACAGCGTCAACATCAAGAACGAACTCACTGCCGGGGATTTCAACAGGTCTTCTTCTGCCGCTTGCGTCAGGCTCGCCGAGTTCCATCTTAATGCACTTCATACCTGTTACGAACTCATCTTCGTTGCCGAGAATTTCAACAGGGTTATTGAGGAGCTTGAAGATAATTCCCTCTTCCTTTGCATGCTCAACTTCTTCCTTACGGGCAGGAAGCTCTTCTTCGCTTCTTCTGTAAACAATATAAACCTCTTCCGCACCAAGACGCTTTGCACAACGGGCGGCATCCATTGCAACATTACCGCCGCCGACAACTGCAACCTTCTTTGCGTGCATAATCGGAGTTGTGCTGTCATCCTTATAAGCCTTCATAAGGTTTGTTCTTGTAAGGAACTCATTTGCCGAGTAAACACCGCAAAGGTTCTCACCTGGAATATTCATAAATCTCGGAAGACCTGCGCCCGAACCAATAAATACTGACTCAAAGCCGTAATCGTCCATAAGCTCGTCAATTGAGAGAACTCTGCCGATAACCATATTTGTTTCAACCTTAACACCGAGCTCTTTGAGTGTGTCAACTTCCTTCTGAACGATTGACTTGGGAAGTCTGAACTCAGGGATACCGTAAACGAGAACACCGCCTGCAAGGTGGAGAGCCTCAAATACTGTTACATCGTAACCCTTCTTTGCAAGGTCGCCTGCACAGGTAAGACCTGCAGGACCTGAACCGACGATAGCAACCTTGTGACCGTTTGACTCAGGCTTATTGACCTTAACATCTGTCTGAGCGTTGTGCCAGTCGGCAACAAATCTCTCAAGTCTGCCGATTCCGACAGGCTCAGTCTTGATGCCTCTTACGCACTTTGACTCACACTGTGACTCCTGCGGACAAACACGGCCGCAAACAGCAGGAAGTGAGCTTGACTGCGAAATTACATCATAAGCGCCTGCAAAGTTGCCCTGGGCAACCTCTTTGATAAAATCAGGGATTGCGATATGTACGGGACAACCGTTTACGCAAGGTCTGTGCTTACAATTTAGGCAACGCTGTGCCTCCTCAATTGCAACTTCTTCTGTGTAGCCTGTTGCTACCTCAAGAAAGTTTTTATTTCTTACATTAGGATCCTGTGATGGCATAGGAGCCTTTTTTGGTGACATATTTGGCATGATTACTCAACCTCCTTCTTGAACAGATTACATGTTTCCTCGTATGCATGACGCTCAAACGGCTTGTACATTGCGCCACGCTTCATAGCCTCGTCAAAATCAACCTTAAATCCGTCAAAGTCGGGACCGTCAACACAGGCAAACTTTGTCTGTCCGTCAACTGTAAGACGACAGCCGCCGCACATACCTGTGCCGTCAATCATAATCGGGTTCATGGAAACTGTTGTGGGAATATTGTAAGGCTTTGTTGTTTTAACAACAAACTTCATCATGATAAGCGGGCCAATTGTAATAACGAGGTCATAGTCCTCGCCTGCCTTAATCATCTCTTCGAGAGGAGCTGTAACAACGCCCTTTTGACCGTATGAACCGTCATCTGTCATAAGAATAAACTTGTCTGAGCAAGCCTTGAATTCATCTTCAAGAATAACAAGATCCTTGTTTCTGAAACCGACAATTGAGTGAACCTCACAGCCGATTTCGTGGAGCTTTTCAGCAACCGGAAGTGCAATTGCACAGCCAACGCCGCCGCCTACAACGCAAACCTTTTTAAGACCGTCTGTATGTGTGGGAACACCGAGAGGGCCTACAAAATCGTGAATATAATCGCCTTCGTTAAGGTGATTGAGCTTTTCTGTTGTTGCACCGACAATCTGGAAGATAATACGAACTGTGCCGGCCTCTCTGTCATAGCCTGCAACCGTAAGCGGAATACGCTCACCGTTCTCGTCAACACGGAGAATGATGAACTGTCCCGGCTCTGCCTTTTTGGCAATAAGCGGAGCGTCAATTTCCATAAGTGTAACGGTTGGATTCAGAGATTTTTTCTTAACTATCTTGTACATTTTTCTCTTTTCCTTTCTGCGAGTGCCTCGCACCCTATTCGTGCAGACAGTCTTGCTTTTCAAAAACTTTTAATGCCCGAGCGTAACTCTGCAAGCACCTGTACATTCTGAAAAGCGAGTGCCTCGCACCCTATTCGTGCAGACAGTCTTACTTTTCAAAAACTTTTGATATCAGAGCATAACTTTGCAAGAATTTTATGCTAAAGCACAACTCGGCAAAATTTGACAGTTTTCAAAAACAAGAATCTCACAATTGATATTTTCCTATAAAATAAAAATCGGAATATGCCTAATGTATTCCGAACACCTTGTCGAATTAATTTTAGCACAATTATATCTGCGTTTCAAGTGAATTTTGATGATTTTTACATATAATTCTTGCCATTTCACCAAACAAACAGCCGATTCTGCCGTTATTTTTTTCACAACCCCCAAAAAAGCACAATTCAATCAATTTTTTAAACCAAAGAATAATTTTTGCACATATGAAAACCCTAAAAAAAGAATACGAACGAAAGGGACGGTCATATGTCGGGAAACAAAAGAAAGGTTGTACTTGTGGGAACGGGAATGGTCGGAATGAGCTTTGCCTATGCGGCACTCAATCAAAATGTGTGCGATGAGCTCATTATGATTGACCTCAACGAAAAGCGTGCCGAGGGCGAGGCAATGGATTTGAACCACGGGCTAGCATTTTCGCATTCAAGCATGAAAATCCGCTGCGGAGGTTACGGTGAATGTGCCGACGCCGACATTGTTGTAATCTGCGCAGGTGCCAATCAAAAGCCCACCGAAAGCAGACTTCAGCTTTTGCAGAAAAACGCAGTTGTATTTTCTTCAATTGTGCCAAAGGTTGTGCAAAGCGGTTTTGAGGGAATTTTCCTTGTTGCGACAAACCCCGTTGACATTATGACACGGGTGACCTATGAGCTTTCGGGATTTAATGCGTCAAAAATCATCGGCACGGGAACTACCCTTGACACGGCACGGCTCAGATATCTTCTCGGCGAATATTTTGAGGTTGATCCACGCAACATTCACGCATATGTAATCGGCGAACACGGAGACAGCGAATTTGTTCCGTGGAGTCAGGCACTCCTTGCCGCCAAACCGCTAAAGGATGTTATGCGTGATAACCCAAAGTCGTACTATATGGAAGAGCTTGAGCAGATAAGCGATGATGTGCGTTGTGCCGCCCACAAAATCATTGAGGCAAAGGGCGCAACCTACTACGGCATCGGTATGTCAATTGTTCGTATCGTCCGAGCAATTCTTCAAGATGAAAACAGCGTTCTGACAGTATCGGTTCGTCTGCGCGGCGAATACGGCGGCAAGAAAGATGTGTTCATCGGCAACCCGTGCATAGTAAGCGCAAACGGTGCAAAACGCATTCTGGAACTTAAATTAACCGAACAGGAATTGCAAAAGTTAGATAACTCCTGCACAATTCTGAATGACAACTTTAAGAAATTGAAATTTGAAAATTAACGGCGAGCCGCCGTTCCCCGTTCGTGAAGACAGTATGATATTAAAAAGCCATATTATTCCCGAGCGTAACATTGCAATATATTGTACCATTCTGTGTAGGGGCGTTCATCGGACGCCCGCTTTGATGAAACTTTTTGTTTAATAAAAATGTTTTGGTGTGATAGAAAACGTGTATTCAAATTTGCACGCATTGCGTGCAATCATGTGCTTTGCACATGGGCGGGCGACCGATGATCGCCCCTACATTTAAGCAACGACTTTCATATAGAAATCGCATCAAAGCTTTTTCGGGCATCTGATGCGATTTCTATATTATACTATCTTCTCGAATTGGTAACGGCGGCTCGCCGTCAACTTTCAATTTGTAATCCATTAAAACGGCAAAAAGCCTAAATCTTCAAGCAAAATTTTGAGTCCCAGCAAAATCAGTACTGCACCGCCTAAAAATTCTGCCTTTGACTTATACTTTGCACCAAATACATTGCCTATTTTGATGCCGACAGCCGAAAGTATGAATGTTGTTGTGCCTATAATTGCGATTGCAGGCACGATGTCAACATCAATACACGCAAACGAAACGCCTACCGCAAGGGCGTCAATACTTGTTGCAACGGCAAGGGGCAGCATTGTCTTGACCGAAAACGAATCGTCAAGCTGTTCTTCCTCACCGAAGGCTTCTCTTATCATATTTGCACCGATAAGTGCAAGCAGGATGAATGCAATCCAATGGTCAATGCTTGTGATAAGCCACTCAAACTGCTTTCCGAGAAGATAACCGATAAGCGGCATAAGCGCCTGAAATCCGCCAAACCACAATCCGACAGTAATTGCGTGTTTAGGTCTTAACTTACGCACGGAGAGCCCCTTGCAAATTGAAACCGCAAATGCATCCATAGACAAGCCGATGCCGAACAGCAGTAATTCCACAAAACTCATAATATTATCCTCCGTTATATTTTAGTCGGCGGTGAAAGGAAACAGAACACCGTTTGCCGGCTGTTATTTAATCAAAATGATATTCAGCTGTTTCAATCAGTTTGAAATGGCTCTTTTTAAATTCAATAATTCCTGCTTTTTTCAGTTCACCGAGTGCTCTTGAAAGTGACGCTCTGTCAACCGCAAGATAGTTTGCAAGCTCGTCACGGGAGAACGGCAGATCAACCTCACAGCTATGCTCACGCTTGCAATGGATTTGAAGAAGGTGCATAAATTTGCCCTTGATACTTCGCTTTGAAAGGCAGGCAAGGTGTTCCGAAATCTGCAAAAACACCTGTCTTTGTGACGCAAGCATATTGACGAGGATTTTCTGCTGAATCGAAGCAAGCGAATCCTCGGTTATAAACATCGGCTCCGGCGGAATAAAAAGAATTTCGCAGTCCTCTCCTGCCATAATCTCAACAAGCGTGTTGTAGTAGTCAAACATCGCATAAAGCGTTCCGCTTGACTCGCCGCTGCGAATTGTTTTGAGCAGACTTTTGTTGCCGTTGTAGTCCACAGAATAAAGGTATGCAGTTCCTGAAAACACAAGACCCGTCATATGGCTGAACTTGTTTTCAACCCTTGCCGTACTGCCACGGTTCAGCGACATATAGTACGGCTGTGCATATTGAATAAACATAAAAATCTCGTGATCCGTCAGCCCCGAAAACAACAGCTGATCTCTCAGCTTTGGCAAATGGTCACGAGTAAAAACTTCTACATACTTTCTCATTTAATCCTCCCTCATACCGTGGGGCGTGGGTTGTAACGGCATTATTTGTACAATTCATAATATCCGACCCTGCTTAATTGCAAACGCATCATCCGTCTTTCAAAACGAAAACGGCCGAACCCTGATTAAGCCCTAAAACTTTCTTGGCGATTTTCTTATTCTTATACCGCATAACAAAATCTTTCAATGCCGTACCGCTGTGATAGCCGAAAATTACGCACACCTCACGGACATCGGGCGAAATATTTTTCAGCCGAGCGGTAAGCACCTTTTGTGCGCTATAAACAGTTTCGCCGTGCAAATCAATCGTTACGGAATAAGACATGGTTGTATCCCTCTGTTCAATTCATTTAAAACATTCAAATTAGATTATACCACAGGAAATTGCAAATGCAACCGTTTTAACCTTTCAACAGGAAATAAAAAAACTTTGTTATAAATTTTTGAATAAATGCATAAAAGAGTACATTTTTTCACCTTTTAAATCCTTTAAATGGAGGTGTAATTTATGATTATTTATAACAAACGAAAACCTAAAGCCTTTGACGGGACAAACTGCATTGGAGTCACAGGCGAAAACCTTGCCGAAACGCAGGAGTTTTTGATTAACGGAATAACTGACATCACGGCTGACTACCGCATTCATCTGCGTTTTGCAGACGGAAGCGTCAACTCAATAATTCCGGACAGCACTACTGTTGACAGGTTGGGGACAAAAATCGTATGGAAAGTCAAGAAAAATGATATTTTTATGCACGGCTATTTTGAACTTCAGCTTGAAGGCAGGGGCGAAAACGGCAGTATTTTTCAGACGCAGATTGTTACCCTTTATGCCGATGAAAGCATTCCGATTGAGGACAGGGAGTATCTCAATCCGAACTCAGAAACATTAAGATTGCGTGAGGAGATGCTGAAAACTCTTACCGAAGCTAAAAAACAGCAAGCAAAAATTGACGAAAACCGCAAAATTATTGAACAGAGCAATTTGTCGCTGAAAGAAAACATTTCAAACAAGCTTGAAAACAGACAGCAGATTGTAAATCAGTCGGAAAATTATCCAAGCATCAAGTATCTTGAAGCCTACTATCTGCCGGCAAGCAAGTCATACGGACGCGACGAGCTTGACGGAATGTTTGCCGCAAAGGCTGACAGGGCAACCACTCTTGACGGTTACGGTATTACGGACGCAATTAAAAATGCAGCAGGCACGGTCAGAACTGTCAACTTGGCATATGATGTCAAAAGTAAATTTGATGAAAAAGTAAACAGTAG